>Ga0315280_10001775_pt1 | contig 36137 bp, 44 predicted proteins | sample YL17G06_40_MG_FD_203697 | JGI IMG/M metagenome (GOLD analysis project Ga0315280, IMG submission 203697) | Sediment microbial communities from Yellowstone Lake, YNP, Wyoming, USA - YL17G06_40 | ecosystem: Environmental > Aquatic > Freshwater > Lake > Sediment | place: USA: Wyoming | collected... | reverse complement strand
CCAAGAAGCCGTTGCAAAGCTCTTGAGAGTCACGCAATCCTACGTCTGTAAAATGGAATCAGGGCAGAGACGGATTGACATTGTTCAGCTAAAACGGTTCGCAAAAGTGTATAAGAAGAAAATTGACTATTTCCTGAAATAGGAAAGTCTATCGGGGTTGTCGTCGAAGTTTCTTTTTTATGCTCATAAATTTGGGTGACAGCCTTTTAGGTATTAGGGTTGTTGATAGATAATAGTTCCATTGCTCATTATTATCTTCGTTGGCAATTTTTTGAAGTTGTTACTGGAAAAGTTTGGGCACCAGTCGCAATGATTCTCAACCGCACCTGCCTGTATTTGGTCTTCTGGAATGGATGGATGCCCAATCTGAAACTTGAAACGCTGTAATAAGAACGAACAGGGGAAAAGATACCTTTCTACCACGATTGCCTTTGCTTTATTCTCGGTCTCCTCGGTGAGTCTAATTGTTATGCTTAGGTTATGCCGGTATTCGTTTTCAGCAAATGGATTTTCAATAATTCTCTGACAATGTGCTCTAAAATCATTACACGTCGCCGACTTCAAGTAGCATTCAAGGATAGAGATTACTGACCAACTATTTCTTTCCAGGACGCCATTTGCGAAAATCTGAAATGTCTTTGAACCGCTTAAATACTTTATTATTGACAGGGCACGACTTGCTCCTTCTTTATTTCTATCGAAGGCTGAAAGGTGAACAATCTGCTTCCCTACCGGCACCTCCGCATACTTCGTGGCTCCCTGTGCCACGCTTACTGCCAATGGGTATGAGGGGGAGGAACTTTTCCCAAAAGCAATTACCATTAGGAAGTCAAATGAATCCTTCACAGGATCAACTACGCTTACAATATCATGGGTCATTTAGCATCTCTCTTTTTGTTGGCATCTTTGAATTTCTATATCCGATAAGCGGACAGGAATTCTTCTTTACTGACATCGGGTATCGTAACCTCCTGGGAATTGTTTTCCCAAATCTTGATCCTTGACTTTCCCTCATCATAGCTTCTTGAGATGAAGGCACTTAACTCTGGTGCTCCTGCTTGAAGCTCCTTAAAGTAGGCCCAGCCGGTTTGTTTCCAGAATTGGTATCGAATATAGTCCTCCCATGTTCTGACATCCCGTATTCCAGCATGGAATCCACTCGTTGCCTTCCCGATCTTTATACCAAGTGCATCCAATAGATTTATCACTCCTGGAAAAACACAGGTTACTGTCTTTGGAAGTATCACACCTTCTGGAAAGCCGCAAAACGAATACTTTTCCTTGGGTGACCACGCCCGATAAAGGAATTCACCAAGAGATAGCAAGTTAGATGATTGGGACACTTCACCATACAGAGCACCACTGAAATGATCCTTTATCAGATAATGCACAACATGATCCTTCAATGAATCTCTGCACTTGAGTAAATCAACATCTAACGGCTTCTTCTGATAGGTGATTTGCCCATTTTTGAGGATGTATAGATGTTTCGACACGGATACAACCAGTTGATGAACCTCATTAGGGCAACGACACTGATATATCTTGAATGGCATTTAAGAGTCCCTTATGACATCATGTCGAGATCAGTCTGTAATATACAATAATTTTGCATCTTGAGGAAGGACAAATTTTGGGAAAAGGTGTGGGGACGGTCTGGTATCTTCAGGTTGAGGGGAGTGGCAAGGAAAGAAAATGAAGAGGAGAGGGATAAAGGGGATGAGGAAAGAAATAAAAAGGGATGGAGGAATCAAGGGTGTTCGACGAGGCGTTACGGGGAGCCTTGCCCTCGGCGGGTTCCTGTCTTCCTTTTGGCTCCTTGGTCGCTGACCGCTTTGGTTCAAGTTCTTGATGTTTTACGTTGAGAGGAGGGGGAGGGATAGGAAAGGGAGGGGGGAGAAAAAGAGGGGGGAAGGAAAGGTCAAGGATGGGGGTGTGAGTGCTTGGGGGTTTCAAAGGGGGGATGCCTTTTGGCTTCCTTTTCTTTCAGATTCGTTCAGTCAGACCGGAGTATCCGGTGCAAGTCCGGTCGTGATTGGCTTTCTCCTGGTGCTAACCAGGTTGAAACCGGTGATTGGAGGTCTTTTCTTCCAAAGATTGGTTTTTCAGGTTTTCTATCTTTTCAAGGAGTTGGAGTTTAGGGAATGGGTGAAAGAGGTCAATCATGCATAAAAAGACCGGTTTTCAGTTAGTTCACCCTCTCCCGTGACGATACTTCAAAACCCTCAACCCCAAGTCTTCAAGAATTTTTATCGTCTTGAGTTGATACTTGGTAAACCCGTCTTCGGGATTTCTGGTATGGCGTTTCATGGCCCTTGCAAAGAAAACGAAAACCACGGTATCCTTGCCGTAAGGTTTTCCTCTTTCGTGGGTCATCACGGATTGGAAGCCACGGGTAATGACCTCATTTCCGGCTATCATAGCATCTCGTATGAAGTCTCTCTTTTTTGTCGATCTCCAAGTCTTTTCCATCATGCCTCCATTTGTGCCCCTTCCAGGGTTTTTCTTTCCCAAAGGGAAAAACAAGGGGGCCGGTGTTAAAGCCCCCTCATCCAGCGAATTACGGGTTAAGAGCGATGCAGAACTTGGCCTCTCTTTCCAGCAACGACAAAGAAAGCCCCTTCTCTGCGTCATCCGCTTTGGCCTTGTTCGCCTTCTTCCAGCACTCAAGGCAATGATCCACATTTTGAGAATTGACGATGGAGGGCAAGCCATCTCTCCCGCACCGATCACACCTGTATAGTTTCGTATTCCGGTTCATGTCGTGGTATCGCATGGGTTCCCCCTTTCTCCCTCGCTTTTCTCTTTGACGATCTGCTCAAGGGTTGTATCGCATATCCCGATTATGTTCTTGATGCCAACCTCGATCAGAGTGTTCTTGAACCCTCTGGCTTTATAGTGCTCAAGAATCAGTTCACCGCTTTTCTTGACGACCTCGAAGGTTTTAATAATTTCTTCACATCTCATGGGTGATGTCTCCTTTCTCGGCCCACTTTGGTGTTTCCAAATTGTTTCCATTTATCCCTTGACAAGCGAAAATTTCCCTTGATTTTCGATGGTAAATCTTATATTATTTAATCGAAGAATGCGGGATTAATTCTTTAGGAATTTCAACAGGTTGGGATTTACTTTATAGACTGGTTCGGGACCAAGAGGTCGCCGGTTCAACTCCGGTCTCCCCGACCATTTTTGCTTACTCTTGTTATTAGATAGTTTGAAAACAAGCCAAGGAGATACACCGGGGACTAACGCATCTTGATAGTGCACTTCTATCGGGACCAAGAGGGTGGCGTCACGACGAATAAGGAGTGACTCTTGCCACGCCGCCGAGAGGGTGAGGCGGCCGGACCGCCGGTTCAACTCCGGTCTCCCCGACCAGATTTATTAAGATCACGCCTGGAAACCCCGTCCTGTGGACGGGGATGAAAGGTATGTCTGCTAAGGCAGAACAGAACTTAACCAGATGCTGAAACGAGCCTGACTTCCGTCAGTCCAAGGTTCATGACAAGAGGATTCGACTCTCGTTTTTTGTCATCCCGAACCAGGTCCTGAACATGTTTCAGGATCTACGATTTCGGGATCTCGGTTCTGGGTTTAGAGAATTTAGGGTTTAAAGCCCCACCCTGTGGGCGGGGCTCTTTACTATTTGGAATCCTAATGAATTGAATAGGGTTGTTACTTCCAATTAATTTCCCCGCCAAAAGAGTCAACTTGATTGACTTCACGAAAATAAGGTTTTTATCCGGATCGATTAACTATTAATGACACTCGGAAAAAAAACTTGCGATATTCATACCATTTATTTATAATCAAACTTAGGAGAGATCAGTATGAACATAACAAAATCAGTAAAACTTAGCAGAAAAGGGCAGTTTGTGATTCCCAAGGAGATGCGTGACGCGCTTGGGTTGAAAGAAGGCGAAGAAATCCTCGTTACCCTTGAGGGAGTCAGAGTGGTGTTAACACGACCGGATGAATACGCCCGGATAACCCGAGGCCTGCTGAAAGGGACATGGGGCAGGAGTCGAAAGACCATACGGGGCTATCTTGAACGGGAACGCCGCTCATGGAAGTAGAGGAAACAAGGTTTGTCGCTGAACTTAGAAAGTTTCACAAAGTGGGACTGGACAGCTCTATTCTGATCTACCATCTTGAAGACGTAGAGCCTTACGCCGATTTGACCGAACAGATTTTTGCCGCCATTGTCCAGGGGTCTCCGGCTGCGATACTTTCCACGATCTCTGTGACGGAACTTTTAGTCTCCCCTTTCGCCGAAGGACAGCAGGATCGGATTGAAGCTTTCGAGCAGTTTCTATTTTCCCTTCCTAATATCGCTTTGATACCGCCGAGTTATCCCATCACGAAGGAGGCAGCCCGCCTGCGTGCCAAATACGGGATTCGAACGCCAGATGCGCTGCTCGTCGCCACAGCCCACCATGAGAGGGCAGAGGCTTTCTTGACGAACGACACTCGCCTCAGAAATATTAAGGGTGAAGGCATTGCCATTATAGTTCTCGATGACTTTCTATAAGGACAAAACCCGTCCCCAATTCAACATCCCAAATTAACCTATTCAGGGAGTATCTTGTACGGTGCGAAACACCGTCTGCCAAAAGAATCCATAAAGGCTCTTCTCCCGCCTTTTAAGTTTTAGAGAAAGAATCATATTTGCCTCCTTGAATAAAAAAGCCCATGAGGTCTCAATTGACCATCATAGGCTTATTCTAATTTGCACTATTTCTGTTGAAAAGGGGAATAACTCAGGGAGGGTATTCTATTCCCCCATTTGCCCATATCATTGAAAAACCACCTTCCACCATTTTCCCGGCCTGTTTTAGAAGATTTCTAACTTTCCTTCTGGCCTCCTCAGGGGGATTTTCAGGGTATATTCCTTTTGCAATTTTCCTTAGCCCCCAACCCTTCTCTTTTCGGTCCCATACCTTCAAATAATTTTCATAATCCTCCCAACGGTGTTTTGGTTCATTTAACCTTATTCCCTGAAGTTTCAATTCTTCCGAAACAAGGCATAAAAGAAATGTTATGTCTTTCAAGATCTTGCCCCTATTCTCTATGTCCCTTATCCCTACCAAAGGGTCTTAGTCTAACCTTGTTTTTTTAGTCATAACTTTACCTTTCCTAAGACTTGAATGATAAAAGAAGATAAAGGAATGGCTATAACATGAATTCCACCTAATGGGCGCATCACTTTAACAACAACAAAGTCATCTCCTACCTCGGTAATTTCAGATGGTCTTTCTTCCGAAATGCCATAGTAAAAGATGAAAAGGCCACTCTTCTCGGTTTCATCCAAATCGCCCGTTTTGCCTTTAAAGTCTGTTAAATATTCTTTGTAGGTCATAATATCATCTCCTTTCTCTATAGACTAATCCCTTGACCGGCAAAGTCCCCCTTCCCGCCTTCGGCGGGACAGGCGGGGTCAAGGGGCACAATATGAATGATATTTTATTTCCGGGAAGCCCCCTCCTGTGGATGGGGAGCTTCATAATCTCTTTACACAGGGCTAAATAGTTCTCTGCCCTGTGGTTACGTTTTTCTTCATTCTTGATTCGATAACCCAACATAATAAAATCCACTTCTCCTCTTTCCCTCGATTAGAGATTTCTATTTCTCCTTCTCCAGCCTGTCCATTTCTTTGAGCACACTCATAGAGATGGTCGAATGTGCAAATGCGCCCCCTGCCCTCAGAGCAGCAGCGACAAAAACGGCCTCCGCAATTTCCATCTCACTCGCCCCTGCTTTTTTAGCGGCCCTGACATGGCCCTCGATGCAATACGGGCATTGAGTCGTGTGAGCTACGCCAATAGCGATGAGTTCCTTTACCTTTCTCGGAAGGGCGCTCTCCTTCTCAAAGATCTCATTGTTAAAGTTCTTGAAAGCTTGAAACATGTCCTTCTGGGCTTCCTCAAGGTCTTTGTAATGCTTCCGACCGTCAAGGGGATAAAAGTATTCACTCATCTGGTTCTCCTTTCTTAGAAAGCGTGATGTTTAAAAACCTGTCATATTTTTTCCCAATGAATCAAGATCCTCCTGCCAATTCTCCGTTAAGGCTTCGGGCTTGCAGTCAGCGGGTTGGCGCTTCAAATCCCTCTGTGCTTACGGCTCATACTGAAGGAACTTTGCTCAGGAATCTTATCCAATAATTCCCTGAGAACCGGACGTATATAGATCTGATCGAGATCAAAATGCTTTATTGCCATCGCCAAGGTTTTAATCTTTTCCTTCGCCGTGGCCTGGGAATTGATTATTAAGACGTATTCTCCTTTTAACAGGCATAGCCCTCCGACCACATTGATTGAGTCCTCATCTTGTTTGATAGCTTCGTAGTGGATTTGTATGCCAAATCTCTCAGCTAATTCTTCGAGATGCTCAATGATCGTATCATCATCAAATGAAGGTATGGGAGTAACTCCTTTTGGATACTAAAGAGTTCAGATCTCCTCTCCCAGACCATTTTTAGGGCGAGAATAGGTGTGAGAAGCCCGTTCTTGCTGGGGGAGGGACCCCATTAAATCTTAAAACGTGTCATTATCAGAAGTTGTAACACTTTAGCTGTTTGAAATCGAATGCGATTGGTTCCCCGGTCAGGGATGCTTCCAAAGTTTTAGAATGCGGTCTTTTATGCTTTATCGTTTCGAAACGGAGAAGACGAACAAGACCCTGCAATCGTATTGGAGCCATCGGAATGATCGAGTAAACCCCGTTAGAAAGGTGGGGCTTTGACCCCACCTTTAGAAGGAGCTGATGCTTTCTATTTATGACATCCCCGGCATAAACCCCGTAGGATGTTTACTATCCAACGGGGTAAATGCCGGGGCTTTCTAACGGGGTAAAAGGTTTCCGCTCTAAAACTTTTCCCACACCCCTGACCGGTGTTTCATGGGGGCGATTTTTCAAAGCGCTAAAGTGTTACCAGAAGCTTAAAGAAGACGGGAAAAAAGCAAAAGAGGGGAAAACTAAGACAAACCATAAATCTTCTTTTTCCCCTCGTATCAATCCATCTATAAGGCGGAATCAGAATAGCAATTGTCGCAAGCACAAGGGTTATTCCATCAAACCCCTGCAAATTACTCTGGTTTGGGCTATGTTTAACGCCTGCCCTTCCTTGGGATTGTTTTTAACCAATGCTCTAAGATGTATACAGCGACACTTTTTAAGTCATTCGGCACAATCTTTCTGCGGACCTTTGCCACACGCAATGCTCCTATTGAAACTCCAGCGACCTTGGCGATGTCTCGTTCGGTGTAAGTGTAGATTTTTTTAGGCTTAACTTTTTTCATGGTGTCTCCTCCCTTCCATAATTTTACCCATTATATCTCATCTTATCTTCCCATAAAATCTTATCTTTGGCAAAGTTGGTTTTTCTACTGAATTCCTTTGAAACCGTGATCACTCATATATATTTTTTCACCTATTCTTGCCGGGGTGTTTTATTCCCCGATGAGAGTAAATACCTGTTTTCCTTTTTTGAATCTTGCGGATTCGCTTTCGCAGACCACCCAAGTCAATAATCTGCAGTTTCATTATAGTCTTTCGGCGTCCCCTCATCTCCACCTCCGGCAATTAAATTTAATTACATCAAGTTTACCCCGTTAGAAAACCCCGGCATTTACCCCGTTGGATAGTAAACATCCTACGGGGTTTATGCCAGGGATGTTATAAATAGAAAACATCAGCACCTTGTAAAGGCAGAGTCAAAGCCCCACCTTCCTAACGGGGTTTACTCCATTCTACCACTTCATGCCAGTCTCGACCTCGCAATATTGTTCTCCTTAGCACTCTTTGTGATGTTAAGAAGCCCTGAATTTTTCTTTGCATTAACGGATTCTATTTTAACCATTTGAAAAGGCTTTGACAATAGAAGCGTATTATTTGCATACCTTTGTGTAAATAGCCTGCAAAGGCGTATCGGGACCGATAGATTCCCAATCTGGGGTCAGCAAAATTCGAGGAGAGGAGGGATATAACATCTCTTCTTCCTTGGAATAGTGAGACATTGACAATAAACGTATCATTTTATCTGCGCAATTTATTTCCCACAAACCCACTGTTTGGCTCAAATTATCAAGACCCCCCGTCCCTTGACTTTCTCCGAATAAATTAGTTTCAACCAAATCCCAACCGTGTTCTTTGATGGACGAGTTACATTTTCTGCATCGTAGAAAAAATTTCCTTCATCGGTCGTTTTTATAAGGATCCAGTCAGCTCCCCATGCTTCCATATATCCTAAGATAGCAAGTCCAATAAGGACGAACCTGAAAACCAATAATCTTATTTTCAGCATATCGCTCTCCCAACTCCTGCTTCCACTCTCCTCTCACCAAGCAGAGTTTTGATCAAATTCCCTTCTCTATCCTTTTCTCTTCAAGCTATCATACCAGGCCAGATTTTTTTTGATGAGGTCAGGGATTGGTAATTGATAGGGGCAGCGCAGGAGACAATCTCCACATTCTGAACAGTTTCGCGACTTCTCGATTAGACTTTTCATCCAGCCCAGTTCCTGAGCTCTAGCACCAAATCGTTTGATGATATTTTTTAATCCAACTATAAATTGAATATTGATCTTCTCTGAACAGGGTTGACAGTAGTCGCAGCGTCTGCAGAATTGCTGATCAACTTCCTTTCTGATAGCTTCAATTTGCTGTTTATCTTTTTCGGTGAGGGAACTTCCTCCGGTGAAAATCTTCCAGTTTTCACGAGCCTTTTCAAGAGTCTCCGATCCCGGAATAGGGATAATGTGAGGAGTGGAAAGAACATACCGCAAGGCAGGGCCAGCTTCTTCAATCACACCTCCTGAGAAAGACTTCATAGCCAATGCCCCCACATCTTTCGCCTTGGCCAAAGGGAAAACTTTCTTTGCGGCCTCAGGCTCGAGGAAGCTGTAGCAGGCCATGATCACTTCAAAATTTCCACCCTCAAGAGCCTTCTCCAGCACATTGAGATTATGACTGGTGATTCCAATATGATCGATCAGTCCTTCATCTCGCGCACGTCTTAACCCTTCGAACGCTCCTTGAGGAGCCATGACCTTCTCGTATTCCTCGAGGTTCGAAACATTGTGAAGATGGTAGATGTTAATCTTTTCTACTTTCATCTGCTTCAGACTCTCATGCACCTCATCATAGATTTTGTCTGTTCGTACAGTAGACTTTGAGGAGAGAATAACGGGCTTAGAGACTTTCTGAAGTGCCAATCCAATCCGGCGCTCTGAGTTGGTGTAAGCACGGGCTGTATCAAGAAGATCTACTCCCAGTTCAATCACAGCCCTAATCACGGAGACGCCTTCACGCTCACCCACCTGTTGAATAGGGATCCCACCCCATCCCAGTTTTGTTACGTTTAAATTTGTCTTGCCCAACCTGACCTTTTCCATACATCCTCCTAATACCTTTTCCCCGGTTGTTACGATCATCATGAGAGAGCTCTGAAAAACTACTTCACGCTCTCTTGATTACACAGATTCCAAAAAATGATTACTCAGATTTTTCTCTATTTTCAATATGTTTCTAATCTGTGTAATCATTACATAATCTGTGTAATCAGAGATTTCTGGGGTTTTTCAGAAATCTTAATGAGATCGCTAAGAAAGGTCGGATATAAACTTCTTCGCCTGATAATCCCATTCCTGGGTCACAAGATTGAGGCGGGTTTTACCTTCCTCCAGGCAGATCGTGGCATTGACATATCCACCTCCACCTTCAAAGTTGAGGCATTGAGGCGTCTCATCCGTGATTTTCAGGCCCAAACCTCCTTTTCCAAAATAACGTTTTAACCGATCTATGACCTCTTCCTGAGAAAGCTTTGTTTTGGCCTCCAAATTAATCATTTCCCCTCCCCTCCTTCCCTTCTTCGGCCTTCGGATTTCTAATGACTTCTTCTAAATGGCTCTTCAGTATTTGCACTCGAATGGCTAATTTATTTCTATGCTCATTTTGTTCATGTTGTCAGACTTCTGCTGAAACTCCACAGCCAACCCCTATTCATCTTTTCCTTCTTCGAGAAATGTCAGGGGTGTTCCCTTTCTGTAAACAAGGGCTTGGCAAGATGCGATCGGGTTGTTTTGGTCGTCGAAAACTCTAATGTCATAGACGGCCGTCTTCTGCGTTCGATTAAACTCCCGAGCTTCGGCAATCAATCTACTTCCAGAGGGAGGGGAAGATAGATAAGTGACATTCATATTCAAGGCCACCGCCATGGTGCCATGGGAATTGGATGCAGTCTCAAAGGCTTCATCAATAACAGCAAATAATGCCCCACCATGGGCCATGCCATGGATGTTTTCCATGTCCGAGGTGAAATTCATTTCCACCCTGGAGTATCCTTCATCCAAATCTACCAGCTTGAGTCCAAATTTTTGCGCAAAAGGCTCCTTTTCCACTTGCCTGAAGATTGCTTCTTTTACTTTCTTGTCCATCGTATTCTCTCAATCAAAGAAATACACCAGCCCTTTTGTAAAAAAAAGGACGTAGCTAATGATTTTCCTTGTGGGATCTCAACTTATTTTCGATACAATATAAAGCCGATGATGCTAATCACCGCACCCACAATAGCTCCTATAATTTGTTTGTAACCAATCCCAGGATAACCCCCTATTCCAATCATATCGGCCAATAGCGAAACCAATAAAATAATTATCCCTATCACTATCAATATAAGGCTCAACCCCTTCCTACTCATTCTCTTGCCCCTTTCTTTTAAATGAAATAGTTTTCCCTAAGATTCTTCGCATTTGATGAGAAGCCTTCCCTTATGGAATTACTGACCTGTCCCGATCAATGAGATCTCCTGTATTGGTGTATCTGGGTCGTTCGAGCCCATCCTCAAGGTGGCTATCTCCAATCCTGCAGATTTCGGCGTAAATAAGAGCTTCAAACTATAACTCTTCTTGGCCTTGATGGTGACACCACTGCTCCCCTGAATGCTAAAATCTGTCCCTTCTAACCCTGAAAGCGTTATCACAAGATCTCCTGTACCATTGTTCGTTATCTTTAATGTCTTCGTTTTCTTCTTCCCCACCTTTACACTCCCAAATTCAAGGGTAGTTTGGGCGACTGAAATATCAGGGATCTTTACTGAAAAGGTGGCTGTCACTGATGTATCCGTATCCATGATGACAATGCACTTCCCTATACCTGAGCATCCGCCACTTGCCCAACCCATAAAGGTTGAGTTTGTATCGGCCTTGGCTGTAAGCGTTACCTTTGTGCCTGGGCTATAAACCTCACTACAGTCATCCCCACAGTTGATTCCACCTGGACTGCTTGTGACAGTGCCATCTCCTGTCCCTGACTTTAATACGGTGAGTGTAGGGTTGCTGGTGATATTAACAGAAAGAGGATCAGACCAGTTAGAGACGATATCGGTATCGGTAGCACATCGAGCTTGAACCGCGATCGGGTAATTGTTGGCAGTTGACCAAGACTTAGAAGCAATCGTGGTCCCCACAGGAAGCCAATTAGAAAAAGTCCCATCTCCCCAGTCAAATCGATACTCGATAGAATGACCCAGGCTTGAGGTTGCCCCACCCGTTGTAAAGGAATACTCCGTGTCAATTATGCCACTGGCTGAGCCATTAGGAGTTGAGGGTTTGGAGACTGTTTCAGTTGGAGGACCTGCTCCATGTTCATAGGCACCGATATCGTATCCTGCTCCTTGAGGCCGGATATTCCCTTCATAATCATTGACCGGGGCATCGAGTGGAGACCCCTTATCTATGGCAGGCGAACTCTCTTGCAAATGGAAATCGGCTTCGGAGGCATTGACGAACTGCGGATCTCCTTCGACATAATCGGTGCCGCGGATCTCCGCCGAGTCGTCCCTGAATCCATCGATCAGGTTGTGGTCCGCGCTGTAGTGAGCCACCGGCACATCTTGGTTCACTGCGATCTGGAAGGTCAGGTTCTGGCTGCACAGGTTGTTTCGTATCACGACGCCCTGGGCAGAAGGGTTCTCGATGTATAGGCCCCCGCCCCACTGGACGCCGTTGTTGTAGAACGTGTTGTTCACGATCTGGATGTTCGACATCGGATGGGTGGCGACGCAGCACGAGGTCACCTGAAGGCCACACCATCCGTTGTTGTAGGCAACGTTGTTGTAGACCTTGATGTTCTCAAGGAGACCTCCCACTTCGGAGGCCAGCGCGAAGCCGTTCTCGACGCAGTCGTGCGAGACGTTTCCGTAGACCTCGATGCCGTACGTGTGCTCGTCCTGGGCATCCACGTAAAAGCCGACGCGGGCGGTGTGGTGCACCTCGTTGCCGAACACCTTGCCGTTGGAGCTTCCGTCCTTAATGCAGATGCCTTCCTTCGGTCCGTGATGGACAAGGTTGTTCTTGACTTCAAAGACGTCTGTGCCACCTACGGAAATGCCCTCGTTCCACTCCGCCTGGCAGGGCCTTTCGACTTCGTTCTCGTCAACGGTCACGTCGCTGCTGCTCCAAATGCCGATGCCCGAGTCGTTGGTATTGGAGACGTAGTTCTTCTCGATGATAATGTGGCTCGACGTGTCAGACTGGATGCCGAGGTTGTGCGGGTTGACCCTGGCGTTCGTGACCCTCAGGCCGGAGACCTTGATGTACGCCTTGCCCGTGATATCGAACAGGGCGGTCCATTCGGGCAGGTCGACGCCCGTCCCGTCGATCGTCACCGTTTCCCCGGGATAGGCCGCATAAGTAATGTAATTATTAGGGCTCCCCGAATTCTGTGGAACCACTCTTTCGTTATAAGTCCCGGCTTTGATATAAACAGTATCACCAGCCACAAGTGTGTTTGCTGCTTTCTGGATAGATAACCAGGGCTGAGCTTCACTTCCGGGATTAGAATCATCGCCTGTCTTGGCTACATAATAGGAATTTCCAGAGCTTATCCCTTTCCAACGATTATAAGCAATGTTAAGAAGATCTAAAAATTGTCCGGTGGCCTTGAGGTTTCCAGCCTGACTGGGATGGCTGTCGCCGCTTGGGTAAGCCGCTACATTTTTGTTCACAGTCTGAATGTGCTGTATAGCCCCATTCCACTGCTCGCCAGTCCCTCCATCTGAACGAATATAATATGTGGCTGAGGATGCAACATTGACAATTAACAACAAACAGAACATTACTATTGAATTCAAAAAAACTTTATTCAATAGATACCAACCTTCTTCGAAAAATCCTCTTTCTAAGTTTTTTCTTTCATATCTGGCGGAATGTGATTTAAACGATCCCCTCTTATGGAATCGCGTCAGAGACAATAATGTTATTCGCCTTCTCAAGCTCCACTAACGTATTCTCTCTATCAATGAACGCAATGATATATTTGTCTTTAGCAGTTTGCCTTACCGGCAAACTGACACTCAACTTGATCGATTTACTCCTCCCCACCTTGATCTTGCCTGTTGAGACTGACTTGAGTGGAGTATCTCCCTCCTCATAAGTGGCATTGTCTGATAGAAAAAAATCGACACGAGTAGCTGCAGCATCCCGATTGCCGCTGTTAACAATTTGCAAGGTGCCTTTGATTGTACACTTCAGACCACTCCTTGTGTTCTTGCAAGTCTGAGTGACGGGAATTATCCATGATCCGCCAAGATCAGGCCCAGCAGCGCTGATCGTGACCGTAAGAGTATCTGACCAGTTTGAAACAACAGAGGTATCTGCTGCACACCGGGCCCTTGCCCTCACATTATAAGTGTCATTGGCTGTCCAGGTCTTGGTCTGGGTGGCAGAACCCCAAGAAGAGAGATCTGAACCATCGCCCTTCCAGTCAAATTGGTATTCAATATCATGTTCCAGGTTTGAGGAAGAACCTCCCGTAGAATAACTGTAATTTGTTCCAGTGGTACCACTGGTAGAACCGCTGGGGGTATTGGGAGTTGAAACAATTTCGGTGGGGCCAGAAATATTGACTAAAAGGCCTGAAGACCAACCCGAGATCACAGAGGTATGGGTGGCACACCGCGCCCGAGCTTTCACCGTAAAGTTACCACCAGTCATCCAGGTCTTCGATTGAGTGGTAGAACCCCATGAAGAAAGATCTGAACCATCCCCCTTCCAATCAAACTGATACTCCGTGGAATCACCGAGGCTCGAGACAGCCCCGCCAGTCGAATAGGTGTATGCTATGCCTGCAGTGCCACTGGTTGGGCCACTGAGGATGGACGGAACGGAAACTGTTTCCCCTGAAGGTGGAGCCTCACCTTTCCAACGATTGTAGGCAATGTTGAGAAGATCCAAGAATTCGCCGGTGGCTTTCAGGTTCCCAGCCTGACTGGGATGGCTGTCGTCGCTTGGGTAAGCCGCCATATTATAGTTTTTAGTCTGGATGTGCTGTATAGCCCCATTCCACCAACGGTGGTGGTTGCCGGTCTCCAAACCGAGATCGTATGTGTCGGCATCACCACCATTACTCGTAAGAACATTGTAGAAATCGAAGACCGCTACGTTGTTATTGGGATAACCAGCAAGCCATTCGTTGACCAACCAGTTGTTAAAGGCACGAGCATTCGCCGCTTCTGTGGTGTTCGTGTCATGTGCCCTTAATGGGGGCGCAGTGATCACAATAAACAGCTTGTCCGTGCGCGAGCGAAAATATTCCAGAATGTCGATGTAGATGCCCTTTGCATTAGCCACCGTGTGGTATTGAGAGTCGGCACTTTGACCAATCAGAGGATTGCTGTCAATTGAAGGTACCGGATCGTTTGGATCCCCCTGAAGCGCTGAGTTCGGGAAACATGATTTAAACATGATAATTTCATTCTGGCCCGATGGTACAGGAGAGAGAAATGAATAAGAACAATTGTGACCACTTTCGTCATAGAGGGCGCTTAGATAAGTAGAACTTTCTGGCCCCCTAAACCAATCCCACCAGTTGCCAATATCGGTGTTACTGCCAATACTGTCTGGTCCCCAATCGTAGTAGGTATCGCTCACATAGTAGTTGTTATTTAGCATGGCCATCCCCAGGCCACCATTGTCATCATTTAACCAATTCTCACCTGTAGAGTGGTGGATAAAAATAAGACGAACGGGATTGGCAGGTGGCGCTGTGCTAAGGGTTTGCATCACCAAGTTGTTGCCCGCCGAATAGTTGAGTCCAAAGACAAGTGAACATGTAACCATTACTAAAACGCCAGCCCCTACAAAAAAGAATCGTTTCGCCATTTTAAGCCTCCTTTCAGACAGAGTGATCTGCATTATATTAGATTTAATAAAAAATATCACCTAAAAAAATCTCCAAAAAATCTCTTAGGAATACCACCAAGTAAAAAGAGTAACAAGTCTCCCCGTCGGCACAATTTTCTCCTTGATTTTCTTGGGGAAATATTATATGTGGTTTTCATTTGGTTTGAGGAACGGTCGTGCCTATCGGAATTTTCATTGCCCTTTTTGGTTATCTCTTAGGTTCAGTCCCTACCGGACTCGTCCTCACCAAGGTCTTTTCCAAAGTTGACCCAAGAAAAATAGGAAGTAAGAATATTGGGGCGACCAATATCTTTCGAACAGCCGGAAAGTCATTGGGAATCCTGACTTTAATCGGAGATGTTTTAAAAGGGGTGATCCCGACCGCTATCGCCATGCGGTGGGGTCTTACGGATCAATGGGGTCTTTCCCCACACGTTTGGATAGCCATCGCAGGTCTGAGCCCATTTCTCGGTCATGTCTTCCCGATCTTTCTTGGGTTTAAAGGTGGAAAGGGAGTGGCTACCGCTCTGGGCGTCTACCTTCCGATCTCGACCATCTCAGTTCTTATTGAATGTTTTATCTTTCTGGGGATGGTATGGAGGTGGAGGTTCATTTCTCTTGGATCGATCACCTGTGCAATAACGATCCCAATTCTTATTGCCTTTTTCAGGAGTGATTCTCAGGCCTACTTCATCCTAAGTGTCATCGTCGCTGCCTTGATCCTCTATCGACATCAATCCAATATCTCGAGGCTTTTGCAGGGAACAGAAAATAAATGGAAAACCTGATAAGATAAAGGCAATGTCAAATGCCAAATGTCAAAGTTCAAATGAAACCCAAAGCTTAAACAACCGGATTTAATGACAGTGCAAAATACTCTGACATTGTTTCATTTTGGCATTCATTTGACATTTGCCTGCCTGCCGCAGGCAGGGATTCTGGCATTTAGAATCAGATTCTTTAAAGTTTTCTTAAGGCGGCTCTGACCCTTCTTTCTTTTTTGGAGAGCTTTCTCGATGGTCCCCTTCTTTTTAATCCTCTTTCTTCTTCTTCATCCTGTTCGATACCTTTTTCAATCTTGACAGGGGACATCTCCATCCTTTCCTTAAATCGGTCTGACGAAATTACAGGAACGGTCATCCTTTCTGCATATCTCGAAACCTCGCGATCCGAAGTGACGACGATCGCTCCAGCCCCCTTTTCTTTCGCCAGTCGTTTGATCACCTCATCGGCCTTCTCCCCCAATTTGGAGAAGACCAATTCAATCCCCTTTCTCATTTCTCTCTTCTCTGTATTCCACCCCCCCTGCCATCCATCGAAAACCACGGTGATCTCGCACCTCTTGAGTTGCCGATAGGATGAAAGTTGATCGATGAGCCCATCCCTTTCCCGTTGAAGCTCGATCGAATTCACCTGGGTCAGAGAACGGCCCGCATGGAGGAGATTGTAACCGTCGATGATGAGGTGCATGAAATATTTTTTATCCTATTCGAAACCAATTGTCAAAGAATGTTCACCCAGCACATACTGACCCCAAAATAGACATTGAAAAAGGCAAACCCCAGAAACTCCCCTCTCCCCTAGGAGACTGTGTTACAATGGGTAACATGATGGAAAATGTCATGCTGAACCTTGTGCTGAACTTAATTCAGTATTGTTTCAGCATCTAATCAAATTATATGGTTATGAGACCCTGAAATAAATTCAGGGTGACAAAATAGTAATTACCACACAGTCTCTCAAGGGAGAGGGAGAATAGGGGGATGCCAATGTCTATTCTCCGGATTGAAAGAACAGTTTACAAGTTATCTTAGCTATGGTAATTATTCATGATGAAAACAGTGCCCATGGATTGCGAAAATCCGTAATTCCACCCATCTCTCTTTGATAAGGGGATGGAAGGACAGGAGGGGAAGGATGGAAAGAACTTTGATTACGGGCGGAGCAGGATTTCTTGGCTCCCACCTTTGTGATTTTTTTATCGGTCTGGGCCACGAGGTTATCTGCATAGATAACCTGATTAAGAAAGAGAATATTGAAAACATCACTCACTTGATGGGTCACGAAAGGTTCAAATTTATCAAATATGACGTAACGGAATATCTTTATGTCGAAGGAAAGCTGGATAATATCCTCCACTTTGCATCGCTGGCCAGTCCTAAGGACTATCTGGACTACCCCATCCAGACATTAAAAGTGGGATCATTGGGAACTCACAAGGTTCTTGGATTAGCGAAGGAAAAAAAGGCAAGGTTTCTCCTTGCTTCCACTTCCGAGGTTTATGGAGACCCAAAAGTTCATCCCCAGCCCGAATCCTATCAGGGAAATGTCGATCCCACTGTCCCGAGGGGGGTCTATGATGAAGCGAAACGTTTTGGCGAAGCCATTACCATGGCCTACCACCGAACCCATGGCCTCCAAACTCGAATTGCACGGATCTTCAATACCTATGGCCCCCGTATGCGTCTTGACGATGGGAGAGCCCTACCCAACTTTATGGTCCAGGCATTGAGGGGAGAAGACCTCACGGTATATGGCAATGGTATTCAGACTCGTAGTTTCTGTTTTGTGGACGATTTGATCGATGGGATTAAAAGCCTTCTCGATTCCGATGAGGTGGAACCTGTCAACTTAGGAAACCCTGAGGAAATATCCATTCTTGACTTTGCAAAAGAGATTATCTATTTGACAGGGAGTAAGAGTCGGATCGTTTTCTGCCCTTTACCTCAAAACGATCCAAGGGTGAGACAGCCCGACATCACAAAGGCAAAAAAGGTTTTGGGATGGGAACCCAAGGTGGGCCGCCAGGAGGGGTTGAAGAGGACGCTCCAGTATTTTAGGGAGAGACTCTTCGGTAGTTCGCCCCATTGAGTTAGATGGACACGGTGTTTGAATTTCTCCCAGGGGTCTCCTCTGAAAGAGTGAATATTCTGATTGGAAGTCTATCTTCCAAAATCGACTTAGCTGTTTGAATACCCAAAAGGATTTCGGGGAGCCTTTCCTCCCCTTCTGCGAAGAAAAGCCGAAGGCCTTTTACCCATTCTTCATCAAATCGATACTGACCGAGATCTAAACAGTCCGCAATTCCCTCGATCAGGATCTCCGCCAATTTACCACAATCCACGTTGTAGCTCTCTTCATACGGAAGAGAAAGGCAGATATTGGAGGTGTTCAGTTTCTTGAGGGTCTCCAATAAATAGGGAGAGAGTTCTCGCAGGCGAAGATAACTGTATTCCTGCACCTGCCCCAAACCGAGCAGAAGGATCATTCGTGCAACCACCCTCCCTTGGGATGGGATCAAAGTTGTCTCCTTCCAGTCACCCGTCAATTTCTTTTCGATGACGTAATGGGATAACATCCCATTGAGCCTCCAATCGATCCATCCGCTCGATCCTTTCAGTGGTCGTTCGTCCTGAAAAAAGCCGGTGACAAGAATATCGCACTCTTGGACATCAATCTCATCTGTTGAGAGAACCACATCCATAGATTAAATTCCAATATCCAAATTCCAAATCCCAAACAAATTCCAATTACCAAATGTCCCAATAACCCAAAAAGAAATCGTCTGGATCCTTGGGTTCGTTTAGGTCGTTAATCTCTTTATAACGATCAGAACGGTCTCCCCGGTCATAGCGTTCTAACCGTTTCTGAGTTATGGGTGTTTGATATGGGGTCATCATCGTGGTGTTTAAAGTACTTCCGCCAACTATCATTATCGATTTTCAGCTTACGGTTGATTTTGGCGAAATGGGTTTCCGAATCACCTCGTTCTGGATTCGGTCTAAGATGCCGTTGATGAAACTTCCGGATTCGTCGGTTCCGTATCGTTTCCCAAGGTCAATCGCTTCGTTCAATGTTACCTTTGGTGGGATATCTTCGCAGTAAAGAAGTTCAAAAGCACCCATGCGGAGAATGTTTCGATCAATCATATTCATCCGATCCAAACGCCAGTTTTCAGAATATCGTTCGATCAGACGATCGATCTCCTTACGGTGCTCCGAGACACCAAGGACAAGGCGCTCAACAAAAGCATCTCTTTCAACACCTTCGGAAAAATGTTCCTGAAATTGAGCGAGGGTCCTTAAGGCGTCCTGCTTGGTAATCTCCAATTGATAAAGAACCTGGAGGGCAAACTCCCTCGATCTTCTTCTTTTCCCCAAACGATTTCTTATCCCTTTTCTATTTCTCTTAAGAGATTGGCCATTTCGATTGCAGACATGGCTGCATCGAAACCCTTGTTGCCTACTTTGGTACCTGCCCTTTCAATGGCCTGTTCGATGGTATCGGTAATCAGTACTCCGAAAGAGATGGGGACCTCACTCTCCAAGGAAAGGCTGGCAATTCCTTTGGTCACTTCGGTGGCAATATAGGCAAAATGGGGCGTCGCCCCACGGATCACAGTACCCAGGCAGATGATGGCGTCGTATCGACCACTCTTCACCATTTTCTTAGCAACCAGCGGAATCTCAAAGGCCCCTGGGACCCGGGCAAGCCAGCAATCTCCCTCCTCTGCCCCGCTTCGCCTGAGGGCATCCAATGCCCCTTCCAAAAGTCGCTCGCTGATGAAATTATTGAAACGGCTCAATACAATCCCGAACTTGAGCCCTTTCGCCATCAATTTGCCTTCGAGGGTCTTCACCATTGTGATCTCCTTTCATTGGATCAAAACGTGACCGTGTCCGTGTCTCGTGTCCGTTCCTAAAACCTACTCTCGTGATTTGATGGAAAGCAGGTGGCCCATCTTCGTCGCCTTGGCTCTGAGATATTCGATATTTTCCTGATGAGGCTTTGTCTCGATGGGAACCCTCTCGATCACCTCAATCCCATATCCTTCTAAGCCGATAATCTTCCGAGGGTTATTCGTCATAAGACGAATTTTGTGAAGGCCCAAGTCCACCAGAATCTGTGCTCCAATTCCGTAGTCCCTCATATCGGCTTTGAACCCCAATGCTTCATTGGCCTCCACTGTATCCTTTCCTGAGTCTTGAAGGCAATAAGCCTTCAATTTATTTACCAACCCGATCCCCCGTCCCTCTTGTCTCATATAGACGATGACGCCTCTCCCTTCTTTTTCCACCATCGCCATGGCACTATGGAGCTGTTCTTCACAGTCACATCGCTTCGACCCAAACACATCACCGGTCAAGCACTGGGAATGGACTCTCACCAAAACCTTATCCTCTGGTTTGATCTCCCCTTTGACCAGAGCGATGTGGTGGTAGGGATCCACATCATTTTCATAGGCGATGGCCGTGAACAGCCCTCCATATTTCGTTGGAAGTTTAGCTGTGGCGATCCGACGGACTAACGACTCTTTGCTAAGTCGATATTTGATCAAGTCGGCGATGGTGATGATCTTCAAAGCATGCTTTTTAGCAAAGATTTGGAGATCGGGCATCCGAGCCATTGTCCCATCATCATTCATCACTTCGCAGATCACCCCTGCTGGCTTAAGTCCTGCAAGCCTTGCCAAATCGACAGATCCTTCGGTCTGACCAGTTCTTACCAACACCCCACCCTTTTTGGCCCTCAAGGGAAAGACATGTCCAGGTGAGACCAGATCCTCGGATTGGGCACTGCCCTCGACGACGGTCAAAATGGTACACGCCCTGTCCGCTGCGGAGATGCCGGTCGTCACCCCTCTACAGGCATCGATGGAGATTGTAAAAGCGGTCTGAAACCGAGAGGTGTTCTCAGAAACCATCATAGGGAGGCGCAGCTCATTAATCCTTTCTTCGGTCAAGGAGAGGCAGATCAGTCCCCTTCCGTATTTTGCCATAAAATTGATGGCCTCAGGCGTTACCTTCTCTGCGGCCATGGTGAGATCGCCTTCATTCTCCCGATCTTCGTCATCAACCAAGATCACCATCTTGCCCTGACGAATGTCCTCTAATGCTTCTTCAATTTTACCGATCATTCGATCTCCTCATTCCCTTTCGACAAAGCCATGCTCCTTCAGAAAGGACAGATCTACCCTGTTGGACTCCCCCACCCCTCGATCAAGCATTTTTTCCACATATTTGCCCAAAATATCGGCCTCTACATTGACTTGGTCCCCTACCTTTTTATCGATCAAGGTTGTTTTTTCAATGGTGTAAGGGATAAGGGTGATTTGAATCTCTTCACCCTGGCATTGATTCACCGTCAGACTGATTCCGTCAATGGCAATGGACCCTTTTTCAACAACATACCTTGATATCGATGGAGGAATGTGGACTCGCAGACCAAGAAAATCTCTTTCCCTCCTCTTATCCAAAATCACCCCAATCCCATCGATATGTCCTGTAACAATATGCCCCCCCAGACGGTCGGTCAGTCTTAGGGCTCTCTCCAAATTGACTTTGTCTCCTTCTTTCAGCTTTCCCAATATCGTTTTTTCCAAAGTTTCCAACGACAGGTCAACTCCGATCGCCTGCCCTTTCTTTTCAACAACTGTCAAGCAAACGCCATTTATATTAATACTATCACCCAGTTTTAAGTCTGTCAAATCCATAGGGATTTCTAAGGTTAGTCTTTCCTCCTGACCCCGATATTCCACCCTTAACACCTTGCCTTTATTTTCTATGATACCCGTAAACATAATTCTCTACTATTCCTTTACCCCGTTAGAAAGCCCCAGCATTTATGCCAGGGATGTTATAAATAGAAAGCATCAGCTCCTTGTAAAGGCGGGGTCAAAGCCCCTCCTTTCTAACGGGGTTTACTCCCCTCCACTCCCTTTTTGTAAAGGGAGGAGAGAGGGGATGATATACCCTTCCAACAGAATGTCTCCTCCTATCCTCCTCATTCTGAATTCATTGAGAGAGATGACTTCCCCAAGGCTTGCTATTCCTTGTCCACCAAAGATACCCATAGCGTCTTTGTCACCGATCAATTTCGGGGAAAGGAAGAGAAGGAGTTTATCGATCAGGCCTTCATCCAGGAATGCACCATTGACCTGACTTCCCCCTTCCACCAAAATGCTCATCATCTCCATCTCTCCCAGTCTGGAAAGACAGGTCTTTAAGTTGACCCTACTCTGTTTGGAATCGAGGATTAAAACCCTTACTCCCTTCTTCTCTAACCTCTCCCTTTTATCTTTTGGCGCCAACTCTGTCGTGGCGACAATCGTTCTCGAAGGGGAGATCTCGATCACCTTGGCATCTTCTGGGATTCTCAATCGACTGTCCAGAATGACACGATAAGGATCCCTTCCCCCTTTGATCCGGGCCGTCAGCATGGGATCATCTTTCAATATCGTACCAATGCCAACGATGACTCCATCCACTTGGTCCCTTAAGCGATGGACAAAGCGTCTTGAAGCTTCTCCGGAAATCCATTTGGAATCACCATCTCTCGTTGCAATTTTACCATCGAGTGTGGCAGCCACTTTGAGAATGACAAAAGGCTCCTTCTTCAGGATATATTTGCAAAAGGCCTCGTTCAGCCTTCTACATTCGTTTTCTGAAATCCCTATTTCAACGTCAAGGCCGGACTTCCTCAGACTCTCAACCCCTTTTCCTTTCACTAACGGGTTGGGGTCCTCCATTCCGACCACGACCCGCTTCACCCCTGCCTCGATCACCGCAGGGGCACAGGGAGGAGTTTTTCCATAATGATTGCAGGGTTCCAGATTCAGGTAAAGGGTGGCCCCTTTGGATTCTTCTTTGGCTTGTCGGAGGGCGAGGATCTCGGCGTGAGCTTCTCCTGCTTTGGTATGGTACCCTTCTCCTATTACTCTACCATCCTTGACCAGAACGGCACCCACCATTGGATTGGGGGAGGTTCTCCCCCTCCCCTTCTCTGCAAGATGGAGGGCCCGTTTCATCCACCTTTCGTCATCCATTCCATCCCCCTTGTTATTTCGGGGTTTGTTCTTCAATCTTTGTCATTCATTATTCCGGATTGACGAAAATCCTAATGACCAAATCCCAAGTTCCAAACAAATTCCAATTACCAATGTCCAAATGATCAAAACTAAACTTCTCTACTTAAATTCTTAGAATTTCGGTCATTGAGTTTCGGGTCATTATTTGGTGATCGGTGCTTGGAATTTGGTTATTTTTTCTTGGCCTCCTCCTTATTCCCAAGCAATTCCTTCAGCTCATCCATGAACTCTTGGATATCTTTGAATTGTCGATAGACAGATGCGAAGCGAACATAAGCCACTCCATCTAAGCGATGGAGTTCCTCCATCACTCTCTCCCCGATCTCGGAACTCTTCACCTCTCTTTCTCCTTTTTCCTGGAAAGAAAGCTCAATACGGTTGACAATCTTCTCAATCAGGTTGATACTGATCGGCCTTTTTTCGCAGGCTTTTTTGAGACCATTGAAGATTTTGAGGCGATTGAATATCTCTCTTCTCCCGTCTTTCTTGATCACCAACGGAAGGGCATCCTCTGCCCTCTCGCTGGTAGTAAATCGTTTCTTGCAGCCAAGACATTCCCTTCTCCTCCGAATCGTCTCCTTATCTTTACCGAGGCGGGAATCGACAACTTTACTCTCAGGGTGATTACAAAAAGGGCATTTCATATGATTCGATAGTCGAAGGTAGAATGTGGAAAGTAGATTTTTTTACATTAATTTTTTATATTCAACCTTCCACCCTCTACCTTCTCTCTCCTGGTAAACCTCTCCACTTCAATCCCTGACTCTTTTAACATTCCCTTGGCCAATGCATCCGCATAGCCTTCCTGATAAACGATCCTTTGAATTCCTGCATTGATAATCATCTTCGAGCAGATGATGCAGGGATGGTTCGTGCAGTAAAGGGTGGCTCCACGGATCTGCACACCATGATAAGCCGCCTGGATGATGGCATTCTGTTCTGCATGGAGGCCACGGCAGAGCTCATGACGCTCCCCAGAAGGAATGCCTTGTTTTTGGCGGAGGCAACCAATGTCCAAGCAGTGTTCCGACCGAGAAGGAGCTCCATTGTAACCCGTCGCCAAAATATTTTTATCTTTGACGAGGACAGCACCCACCTGCCTCCGAAGGCAGGTAGAGCGTTTGGCGACGAGATGAGTGATATCCATGAAATACTCTTCCCAGGAGGGTCTGTGGGAACGAGCCTTATTTTTCTTTCTCTCTTTCAAGGGCAAGCCATTAAGAAGACCGGATGAACCTGAATCAAATCAATATCAAATTTCAAGATCCCTGCCTGTGGTAAACAGGCAAATGCCAAAGTTAGAAATGGAATGATACGCGATGGGGAACGCACCCTACTTAAATTTTTCTCTTTCCAATGCCTCGATTTTCTCCAATCGCCTTTTATGTCTACCCCCGGCAAAGGGGGTTTGCAACCATATCCTGACGATCTCTTTAGCCAGATCTTTTCCTACAATTCGGCCTCCGATGACCAGGATATTGGCGTCCGTATGCTCCCGGCTGAACCGTGATGAATAGAGATCATTCACGAGAGCCGCTCTCACTCCCCGAAACTTATTGGCCACAATCGACATCCCGATCCCGGTCCCGCAGATGAGGATCCCTTTTTCCAGTTCCCCTCTGGAGATTTTATCTGAAAGCAGGATACCAAAGTCTGGGTAATCGACCGAATCCTCAGTAAAGGTCCCCATATCCATGGGTTCCGCGCCGAGAGACTTCAAAAAGGCTTTCAGTTCCTCTTTAAGTTCGAAGCCGCCGTGGTCACAGGCCAGCCCAATTTGCATCACTTCATCCTGAATATTTTTTGAAGACGAGTGTGGCATTGGTTCCGCCGAATCCAAAGGCATTCGACATGGCCACTTCCAAAGATTGCCGCCTTGCTACATTGGGAACATAATCCAGATCGCATTCTGGGTCCGGCTCTTCGTAGTTGATGGTGGGTGGGAGGACTCCGTCCCGAACCGCTAAAATGGTAAAGATCGCCTCGGTGCTTCCAGCAGCACCCAGTAGGTGACCGGTCATTGATTTGGTCGCACTGATGGGTATCTTCTTGGCATGCTCTCCAAAGACCGTTTTAATGGCTAAGGTCTCTGTCTGATCATTGAGGGGGGTGGAGGTTCCATGGGCATTGATATAATCGATATCCTCAGGCCTCAACCCCGCATCTTTGATGGCCATTCGCATACACCTCACCGCACCATCGCCGTCAGGAGGAGGGGCGGTGATATGATAAGCGTCACCGGTATAACCGTATCCTACTAATTCCCCATAAATCTTCGCCTTGCGCTTCAAGGCGAAACCGAGTTCCTCCAAAATGATAATGCCCGAACCTTCCGCCACTACAAAACCATCTCGATTTTTTTCGAAAGGCCGGCAGGCCTTCTCAGGCTCTTCATTCCGGGTGGAAATGGCCTTCATGGCGTTGAATCCGCCAATGGTCATGGGAGTGATGTTGGCTTCGGTTCCACCGGCGATGATGGCCTCTGCATCTCCGTAGACAATGGCACGAAAGGCACCTCCAATGCAATGGGCACCGGTAGCACAGGCTGTCACCATACAGGTATTGGGTCCTTTGGCGCCGAATTGGATGGCTATCTGTCCAGAGGCCAAATTAGCGATAAGCATCGGGATGAAGAATGGGCTGATTCGGCCCGGGCCCCTTTCCAGAAGGATTTTGTGATATCTTTCGAGGGTCGGCAATCCTCCCAACCCCGTGCCCACGATCACACCGATCCGTTCACAGTTCTCCGGAGTGATCTCCAACTGGGCATCCTCTAAGGCCTCTTTCGTGGCCCCTAACGCATACTGAATGAAGAGATCCATCTTTTTGATCTCTTTCTTCTCGATGTATAACTCGGGGTTAAAGTCCTTCACCTCACCTGCAATCTTCGTCTCAAACCCGTTGGTATCGAACCGGGTGAGAGGGCCAATGCCTGATTTCCCTTCACAAACATTCTTCCAGGCTGTTGGGACTCCGATCCCAATGGGGATCACCAACCCCATCCCTGTGATAACCACCCTTCTCCTCAAAAGATCTACCTCCCTAATCCACGTGGAGTGCCATCACTTACTGAGCGACATGGGTTTGGATATATTCAATGGCATCGCCAACGGTGAGGATCTTCTCTGCATCCTCGTCAGAGATCTCCATATTGTACTCCTCCTCCAACGCCATCACCAGCTCTACCAAGTCGAGAGAATCGGCCCCTAAGTCGTCGACGAACTTGGCTTCGGGGGTCACCTCGCTTTCGTTGACGCCCAACTGTTCTACAATAATCTCCTTCACCCTCTTCTCAATGGACATGAAATCACCTCCTTATTTTGAATTAACGTAATATTCTTTCCGTCGGTACCGGTACTTTCGATGGTTTAATCAGACTACCAGTGAGTGTGTACTGGTTACCGTTATAATGCTCGTAGCCGGGTGCGTTCCAAACCGCCTTCCAGTGGGTCCCTCCAAGGCTTATCATTTTCCCACTGGCTAGCGCCCCCTGTTTGATCGTGCCCTGAATCAGGAGTGTGAATGCTGTAAACTCGGTATGATTCACGTCGTTCTCTACATAATTGGAGGTTTCATAGAGATAGGCAATAAACTCCCAGCTATGATGGCCAAGAAAGTTAAAATTCAGGGTGTCTGTTCCCCAGGCGCCATCTTCAAAGAAATACGCATCACAATACAGTATCTTATTGACTTCATCTACGCTCCATATCTTCAGGTAAACTGTAAGACTCTCATTGCTCTTGCTGATTCCCGGGTAGTCAACATTATATCCTGAAGATTTGAAAGTCACCTTGAACCATGTTCCCACCCAAATGCTCATATTCTGAGCATCGGCTACGCTTAGGGTTAAGATCTCCAACAGAAGCAAAACGAATAAGATACTTGACCATTTCTTCCCTAATTTCATGGGCTACCTCCTCATTTGAATAAAAATACTGAGTCCAAAGATCGAAACCATTGCCTGCAGCATGCAGGAATTCTTCCTTTGAATTTAGAATCTTTCTCCTACATATAAATCCCACCGTTGACATTCAGCACTTGTCCGGTGATGTAACTCGAGGCCTCGGAAACGAGAAAAAGCACGGCTTCCGCCACATCCTCAGGCTGTCCCAACCGCTCCATGGGAATCATTCGCTTCAATTCCTCTTTGGCCTTTTCAGGAAGGGCCTCGGTCATCGGTGTCTCAATATATCCAGGGGCGATGGTGTTGACATTGATCCCTCTCTGGGCAAACTCTCGTGCAATCGTTTTGGTAAAACCAATGACCCCGGCTTTGGAGGCGGAGTAGTTCGCCTGGCCTGCGTTCCCCATTTCACCCACGACCGAGGCAATGTTGACGATCTTGCCGCTTCTCTGTTTCGACATGTGTCGGACGACCGCCTTGGTACAATTAAATGTCCCCTTCAGATTGATATTGAGAACTGCATCCCAGTCTTCTTCAGTCATCCTAAGAATGAGTTTGTCGCGAGCGATCCCTGCATTGTTGATCAGGATATCGATGTGACCAAAACGCTCCATAACGGTTTGCACCATCCGTTCCACATCTCCTGAGTTGGCCACATCCACTCTAATCGCCATGGCGTTTCGACCGCTTGCCTCTATCTCCTTTACCGTCTCCTCGGCCTTTTCCAGGTTGATATCCGAGACAATCACATCAGCGCCATTTCGGGCAAGAACCAGGGCGACAGCCTTCCCAATCCCTTGAGCCGCTCCTGTGACCAAGGCCACCTTACCTGTCAGTGACAAATCTGCCTTCCTCACGAGAATTGTTCTTGCTTTAAAGAAATCTTTTTGAGCGTCTGTAGATCTTCTATGTTTCCTGTTTCTACTTTAGGATCAATCCGTTTCATCAAACCGGAGAGAACTTTTCCAGGTCCTATCTCCAGTACTCTTTCGATTCCCTCCTCGATCATCCTTCGCATCGATTGCTCCCAGCGGACAGGATTCGATACCTGAGCCACCAGCAATGCCTTCACTCTTTCCTTGTTTGTGTTGACCTCTGCCTCCACGTTCGTCACCACCGGAACCTTCAGTTCGCTGATGGGAATCCCATTCAGTTCCTTCTCCAAACGAGCCCCTGCTGGTTCCATCAAAGGGGAGTGAAAAGGTGCGCTGACGGGGAGCAATACTGCTTTCTTTCCTTCCTGCTTCACCCTCTCGATCGCCCGCTGAACCGCCTTCGAATGGCCGGAAATGACGATTTGACCTGGGCAGTTGAAATTAGCAGGGGAAAGGACTTCTCCGGAGATTGCCTCTTGACAAAGCTTTTCGACCTCCTCCCGTTCCATACCGAGGATGGCGGCCATCGCCCCTTCTCCCACTGGAACAGCCTCCTGCATAAACCTTCCACGGAGACGTACGATTCGTACTGCATCCGTAAAAGGGAGTGCTCCGGATGCCACCAAGGCACTGTATTCTCCGAGACTATGACCGGCCGTGAGCTGAGGGATCATCCCTTTCTCATTTTGGAACACCTTCAGCGCTGCAATGCTGGTTGTCAGGACGGCGGGCTGGGTATTCTCTGTCAGCTTCAAGGCCTCTTCGGGCCCTTGAAAACAGAGTGAAGAAATCGAAAAGTGAAGGGAATCATTTGCTTCTTCGAAGACCTCTCTGGCCATACTGAAACTTTCATAAAACTCCTTCCCCATTCCAATATATTGAGAACCCTGTCCAGGGAAAATAAAGGCTATTTGCTTCGTCATTATTTTTTACCAGCGTATTCCTTGTTCAATTCCAGACCGATGATATTCCTTTGAATCTGGTTTGTCCCTTCGTAGATCTGAAGGATCTTTGCATCCCGCATCATCTTCTCAACGGGATAATCTCTCATATATCCATAGCCCCCAAAGATCTGAACCGCATCCGTCGCGACCCTCATGGCGACGTCACTGGCATAGACCTTCGCCATCCCGGAAACCTTTGAAATCTCCTTAGGGTTCTCTGATCCATCAATATAACGGGCCACGGAATAAACCAACGCCCTGGCAGCCTCCACCTGTGTTGCCATATCTGCCAACAGATGCTGAATGGCTTGGAAAGAAATGATTTTTCTTCCAAACTGTTCCCGTTCCCGGGCATAACGCACTGCCTCATCCAGCGCTCCTTGGGCTAATCCCACACCCTGAGCACCTACCCCGGGTCGGGTACGATCGAATGTCCTCATCGTAACGATGAAGCCCATCCCTTCTTTCCCGATCAGGTTCTCTTTGGGAACAAAGCAATCCTGAAAAATGAGCTCCCGAGTGGCAGAAGCCCGAATGCCCATCTTCTTTTCCTTCTTACCAAAATCGAAACCTGGGGTTCCCTTTTCCAAAATCAATGCACTCGCTCCCCTGGGCCCCTTTGATCGATCGGTCATCGCAATAATCGAGTAGATTTCCGCTTCACCCCCATTGGTGATCCATTGTTTTGTTCCATTTAAAATGTATCCGTCGATCTTCCGAACCGCTGTCGTTCGAATGGCGCCGGCATCACTTCCTGCATCGGCCTCTGTTAATCCAAAGGCAGCCAGCTTTTTCCCTTTTGTAATATCAGGGAGATATTTTTTCTTCTGTTCAGGATTTCCAAAAACCAGGATAGGCATAGCACCCAAGCCGCTTGCTACTACACTGGTTGCGATCCCGAGACAGACACGGCTCAATTCCTCTGCGACCAAACAATATTCTAAGACGCCTCCTCCAAAGCCCTCATATTCTTCTGGCATGGAGACACCCATGAGCCCTGCTTCCGCGCAGATTTTAACAATCTCCCATGGGAACTCTTCCTTCTCATCCAATTCGGCCCGAACCGGTAATAACTTCTCCACTGCAATCTTTTTTGCTAAATTCTGAATCATCTGCTGTTCGGCCGTCAGAAAATAATCCAAAACAATTTCCTCCTCTTTAGCTCGATTAAAATCAATGAATCGATTTGATCGGCTCTTTGACCTTTTCTGACCGCCTTTGTCCCACGCGCAGCAGTTCTTGTTTCTCCCCAAGCTCTTGTATCAGATGCTCGTTGAGCTTATTCTTTGCCAGATTCGAAGTCAGAAGGATGGCATTCATGACCGCTTTGGCATTCGAATGGCCGTGACTGATCACGCAATTGCCGTTAATTCCTAAGAGGGGTCCTCCTCCCTGTTCAGAATAATCCACTTTCTTCTCTAGCCGCCGAATCGCTCGCCCCATCAAAAAATAAGCCACCTTAGCCCTGATATTGTCCTGCGCCTCCCATTTGAGAATTTTGTGGATGGTTTCCCAAAGCCCTTCGCTGATCTTGAGGGCCACATTTCCCACAAAACCATCGCATACGATGACATCGACCGTTCCGCTGTTGAGGTCCCGTCCTTCGACATAACCGATGTAGTTCAAATCGGTTTTGGATAGAATGTCATGAACTTCCCGCGTCAGTTCGTTCCCCTTCCCTTCCTCTTCTCCATTGCTCAAAACGCCAATCCGAGGTTCTCCCTTCCTCAGAATATACTTTGCGTAAGCATCTCCCATGATGGCAAACTGGACAAGATGGAAAGGTTTGCAATCCACATTGCCACCTGAATCGATGAGAACAGTGGAGCCTTTCGGGGTTGGATGGATGGTGGCGATGGCGGGTCGGTCCACTCCCTCTAATTTTCTAAAAATGTACATGGCTAAGGCCATTGCCGCGCCCGAATTCCCTGCGGAGATAACCCCATTCACCTGACCTTCTTTTGCCAAATCGAGGGCGACCTTGATGGAAGTGTCTTTCATTCTACGGAGGACGATGGAGGGGGAGTCATGCATGGCCACAACGTGCGGGGCGTGATGGATGTAAATAGGAAGTTTCGAAGTAGGGTATTTGGATAGCTCTTTGCTCACCTGGTCCTCGTCTCCCACCAACACCACCTTTATTCCATATTTCTTAGAAGCCAAAACGGCTCCTTCCACAATTGCCTGAGGGGCAAAATCCCCTCCCATCGCATCGATAGCAATCTTCATTTTGAAATTTCCTTTGTCATCCGTTTAATCATTTTTCCTCTTCCACCTGGAGGATCTCCTTCCCTTTATAAGCTCCACAATGTGGACAGATATGGTGGGGCATGAGAGGTTCATGACATTGGGGACAGAGGGAGAAGGTGGGAGGATTTAATCTGTCATGTGTCCGACGTTTATCCCTTCTTGCCGATGATTGCCTATGTTTTGGAACTCCCATTTGCAGACATCCTTTCTCATCCTTAAATTTGATAATTCTTAATAAGTAATAAGTTCTGAATCAAAAATCAACACCCTGTGCTTAAGACGTCATATTTGTTACCTTGCCCTGAATCAAGTCATGTCATCCTGAACCTTGGACTGATGAAGATCAGGCTCGTTTCAGGATCAGGATCTCATCAGATAATGATTTTATGAGATGCTGAAATAAGCCTATCCTGACGACAGCCCAGGATTCAACATGACACCTATTGCTGTTTTGCAGGTTTTTTAACAGTCTGTCAAGGCTTAATCAAGAGATTTCTGAAAAAGTCTATAAATCAGAGCGATTAGCCGTTTTTCAGAGCTCCCATCAAACTTTTAAAAAAGTTGAATCCCGCATTCTTCATTTATGAATCCAATTTCAATTTCCGAAGGACAGAAAACCCTGATTCAAATCCTCCCTTGCCGCATTCGCAGGATGAAAGATTAAGATCTGTTCCACATACTGGGCAAAGACCTTTGCATCCCTCATCACAAATGGGTTGGTACGGAATTTCTAAAAGAATCTGTTCGCAGGCAATCTCGGAAAGATGAATTTCTCCTTCTTCAAAAAAACCTGATTCCAGATCTTCTTCACTCAATTCCGTCTCCTCTCCAAGGCCCCCCTCCTTTAAAGGATGAAGAATGAGCTCAAAGGTCGAAGAGAGGGGATAGGAGAATTCTTTCAAACACCTCACACACTGCGACCGAAGATGGGTTTGGACCTTCCCTTTAACTAAGACGGTTTGACCGACCTTTGATATTTTCACATCTGACTGGAGTGGGGTTTCAAAGTCAAAGTCGATTTGTGAAAAGGTCTCTAAGTAGGCTAACAAGGAAGCCCTTTCCTCTGTCCACGTCAGATTCAGTCCTTCATTAGGAATTTCATCCAATTTCACAGTAAGCATTCTGTCCCTATTCTCGGAGGAATGTCAGCCAAATATCCCTTCCCACCTGGGCAGCATGGGAGAATAAAAGCCGATTATTCTAATCAAATATTACATGACCAGGGAGTGCCACTTATGGCCGAGAAACATCAATAAATAAATTTAAAATCATAAATATATAAAAAAAAATTTCTTTGTCAAGAAAAATTGAAGGGATTTCTGAAAAACTCTTTCAAAGTTGCCGGAAGACAGACAGGCCGGTTGAGAAAGCTTTAGACCGGCAACCTTTCTTCTTCCAGTAGCTGATTAGTTCCAAAGGCCTGATAAGAATCCATTTTTAAGATCGCGAAGGTTACCCATACCCTTCCTAATGTCCGCATTCTAAAGCTTTTGAAGACTGGCCCGGCTGTCTACCCGACCATTTTTTCAGAGATCTCTTGAAGTAAACCCCGTTAGAAAGGTGGGGCTTTGACCCCGCCTTTCCAAGGAGCTGATTTTTTCTATTCATAATATCCCCGGCATAAACGCCGGGGCTTTCTAACGGGGTAAAATAAGATTGTGAAAGTTTTCGTTTGAAAAAACTTCCTTAATATGTTAACAGATTTATAATTCTTGTCGCAAGCGGATACGTAGAATTATTAGCCTATTCCAAAAAAAACGGGTGAATAAGGAGGAGAAACAATGGAAGGAATGGATAGGATAGCGAAGAAACCAATCAAGATTACAGATACCACCTTGAGGGACGGACATCAATCAAGTCTGGCCACGCGGATGAGAACAGAAGATATGATCCCGATTGCCGGGGAATTAGACCAAGTCGGATTTCATTCAGTGGAGATGTGGGGAGGGGCTACCTTCGACGTCGCCCATCGATTCTTAGGGGAAGACCCTTGGGAAAGAGTGAGGATCTTAAAAAAATTGATGCCCAAGACCCCTTTTCAGATGCTCCTTCGTGGCCAGAATTTAGTTGCCTATCGGAACCATCCCGATGATATTGTAGAGGCCTTTGTTGAGAAATCGGCAGAAGTTGGGATTGATATCTTTCGTTGCTTCGATGCGGTCAATGATGAACGGAATTTTGAAATGGCCTTTAAGGTCATCAAAAAAATGGGGAAACATATTCAGGGGACCATCTGTTACTCTCTGACCGAGCGAAGGATGGGTGGAAAAGTTTACCATATCAACTACTACCTCGAAAAGGCAAAAATTCTCCAAAACATGGGGGCGGATTCACTCTGCATCAAGGACATGGGTGGGCTTTTGGCCCCGTATGATGCCTATGAATTGATCAAAGCCCTTAAGAAAGCGGTGAAGATCCCCATCCAGCTTCATACCCATTATACGAGCGGAATGGCTTCGATGACCTATCTCAAGGCGATCGAGGCAGGGGTGGACGTGATTGATACAGCATTGGCTCCTTTTGCCCTGCGATCCTCGCAACCTGCTGTGGAACCGATTGTTGTGGCACTGGAAGGAACTCCCTGGGATTCGGGGATGGATCTTTCAAAGTTATTGAAATTGGGAGAGTATTTCGAGACGATCGCTCCGAAGTATCGGGACTTTTTGGATACCACCAAAATGGCTGTGATCGACACGAACGTCTTGAGGCATCAGATCCCTGGAGGGATGATTTCCAATATGGTGAGCCAACTCAAACAGCAGAAGGCCCTCCATCGCATCGATGAGGTTTATGCTGAACTTCCCCAAACAAGAAAAGATTTAGGTTATCCTCCTCTGGTCACCCCCACTTCGCAAATTGTGGGCGTCCAGGCAGTGCTCAACGTGTTATTCGGTCGGTATAAAATGGTCTCAATGGAGACGCAAGATTATGTTTATGGTCTCTACGGAAAGCCACCGGTGCCGATCTCAGATGAGACAAAGAAGTTGGTATTGAAAGGATATAAAAGAGGAAAAGAGCCCATCACCTGTCGGCCTGCTGACCTGATTGGGCCAGAGATGGAGAAGGCGAAGGAGGAGACAAAAGGGCTCGCCAAGGACCTCTGTGACACCTTGATCTATGCCCTTTACCCAAAGACAGGAGTCGAATTTTTGAAATGGAAATACGGTTTGGAACCGATACCAGAGAAGGTAAAACCGAAAACTTTAGAAGATGTAAAGAGGGAGGACGAGGCCATCGCCAAGGCGAAAGCTGGAGCTCAGAAGAGAACAGCCTAAAAGGAAAAGTCTTTGGTCTAAGGATAAAGGTAAATTCGTGAGTAACGAATCAATCATGAGAAATTAGTTGAGAAGAGAAATGATTAGGAAAGGGTTTTTTAGTAAAACTATGGACCCTTAGGGAACATTTTTAGATAGATATCGAAAGGTTCATTTAATTTCTTGCACTTGAAAAGCGCTTCAATCTCAAGGAGATCAAACCCAGAGTAGTTCTTTGGATCAAGGGTAACCCCAAATCGATCATTGACTCGCCTGACGATATACTCCCGCAAAGCTAAATCATAGGAAGTATATTCAGGGTCTTGGACCCCCTTGTAGGACTTTCCAACATAAGCCAAAAGTTGGGATGGGAGGCTACCCCTCTCAGCCTGGGTGGGAAAGGCATTCACTCCGAACCATAAAAGGGTAATGAAAATTGGAAGGAACCATCTCCATTTCATGATGTTTTATTATTTCATATGTTAGCAAAAAGTCAAGTTCTATTTTAGAGAGCTCTAAAAAACTACTACACGCTCTGATTTCTGGAGTTTTTCAGAAACCTCTTCTAAAAGCTTTTCTCATCCTTCTCTTGTCCAATTCAGATTCCTATGCTATCTTTTAATAGAAGGTACCTATCAAGAAATGAAGTTATCGGTGCTTAAAGCGATCTTTGCTGCGATGGAGCAGGGGGTGGTTTTTATCGATGAGCAAAACCGGATCACTTACTGCAACCCGGCAGCCGAGAAGATTCGAAACATTCAACTCGAAAAAGTATTGGGTCAATCCATCTTAGAATGTCATCCCGCCAATAGTCATCCGAAAGTTTTAAACATTATCGAAGACTTGAGATCAGGTGAAGTGAAAGGACATCACCGGATGAACATCCAGACGGTGGAAGGAAAATTTTATGACAATACCTATTCTGCCGTCTGGGGTCCTAAGAACAAATATTTGGGCGTGATCGTCGCCACTCAGGAGGTGACGAAACGTAAGAAGGCAGAGAATGAACTTAAAGAGGCTTTAAAAAGACTGCAGCAGGCCAATGAGGAACTAAAGCATTTAGATCAAATTAAGAATGATTTTTTCTCCAACGTCAGTCATGAATTAAAAACCCCCATGATTTCAGTCATGGGATATATCGGAATGATTCTCAAAGAGAAAGTGGGCTCGTTGACGGAACAGCAGAAAAGGTTTTTAGAAATATCTTACAATAACCTCTTAAAATTGGAAAAAAATATTAACAACCTTTTGGACTTGGCCGAACTTGGAATTCAAAAAGAGGTCTCGACCTTCGAACCGATCAATCTGTCAAAAGTGATTGAGTTTTCTTGCTTTACGGTAGAACCGTTGGCCAAAGAACATGAGATTCAACTGGAAGTAAAACTTCCTCAAGATCCGGTCACGATCTGCGGCGTGGAGGATAAACTCAACCAGCTCTTCGATAATCTTCTCACCAATGCCATCAAATATAACCGTAAGGGAGGAAAGATCAGCGTGAGCCTCCATGACGACTCTCAATTTGCCTTTACCCGTATCACCGACACAGGAGTTGGAATCTCCCACCAGTCCCTCGAGGAAGTTTTTACACGCCACTTTCAGGAAAAGGCGAAACCCTTGGGAAATGTTAAGGGTTTAGGTATCGGTCTCTCTCTGGTTCAGGAGATTGTCAAACTCCATCGGGGAGAGATCCATCTCGATAGCGAGTTAGGGAGGGGAACTGTCTTCACGGTAAAGCTACCCAAGCATCTATAAAAATAGTTAGGCGCTTAGCGGAATCACATCGACAAAACTTTGTCGATGTTTTCAAGCGGCAATACCAATGATCTCAAAAACATTTTGCAGTTCCCTTTGGATGTTTCCATAAT
>Ga0315280_10001774_pt1 | contig 36142 bp, 27 predicted proteins | sample YL17G06_40_MG_FD_203697 | JGI IMG/M metagenome (GOLD analysis project Ga0315280, IMG submission 203697) | Sediment microbial communities from Yellowstone Lake, YNP, Wyoming, USA - YL17G06_40 | ecosystem: Environmental > Aquatic > Freshwater > Lake > Sediment | place: USA: Wyoming | collected... | reverse complement strand
GTACAATTGGTTCGAGGTTTACTATCATACCTGCTTCAAGCTTCATGTCTGTCCCCGTGCTCCTGGCTTCTGCGGGTCGGGTTATTCTAGGTAGTTCGGCTACCTTCAGTCCCAAACCATGTCCGATTTCAGGTTCAGGGTCTTCATACCCTCTTTCTTTGATGACCTGGCGACATGCATCGTCCAGCTCTGACGCATTGACGCCAGGCCGTGCTTTCCTTATTCCGTTCATGATAACGTCGTACAATGCTTCATAGAGTTCCTTTGCCCTGCTGTGGTTGTCTAGAAAGAATACTCTACCGTAGTCTCCAGAGTATCCGCCCTTCACATGGCATCCGAAGTCAATTATCACAACATCTTCTCTGTCTATTTTCTTAGCTCCCGTGAACACGCCTGATGATTCTGCTCCCGGAGGAGTCTTCCCTGACACAACTACAGGCCAAAACGGCACTTGCTCGATTCCTTCTCGTGCCATAGCATCAAGTATTGACCCGCCAACCTTGAATTCGGAAACACCCGGCTTGAGTTCTTTGGCCGCAGCTTCCATCCCAACATCCAATACGCGAGCTGCTTCCCTCATGAGTTTGATCTCCTCTGGAAGTTTCACAGCTCTGGCCTCAAGCATTTCCTTCATAATTGGGACATAGGTGCCCTTCACTCGAGATTGAAGATCACTGTACGTCTCGAAACTAAGGTGATCTACACCTATTCTCACAGGACGACCTCTCACAGAGATGCTATTCTGCAGGACCTTTGCGAATAATTCAGCCCACTCCTTGCTAACTAACATGCCAGAGAGCGGGACGTAAACATACTTCGACGTACTGACTTCAGGAAGTTGCAGAGGATTCTCGCCCGCGTAGGGACGGATTAGAGTAGGTCTTCCTTCAGCAGGTACAACTGCAGCATAACCGTCCACAGCATAGTCTATCCCGAACACCGGTTTAACATCAGTCACATATCGAACGTTCTCTAGAGCGGTGAGCAGCAGAAGATCCACCTTGTTCTTCTTCATCATCGATTGGGTCTTTTCGATTCGTGATTCCCTTAGAGCTTCCCAGTCAACTTTTGCTTGCAAGAATTGTCACGACCCTGCGTATTCTTGACAAGATTTAAACGCATTGTGGTAGTTGCAGCAAGACTACCTAGCTAACTGACCAACTACTGGCCGGACATTAATCACTGAAAGCGGAATCGTGAAAGTAATCGAGAGGATTATTACCACCCCTACCGACTGTCTATGTACCCTGTGATTGCACGTAGTCTCAATCTATTCAGAGGGGTGTCTTGTCTCCCTTTATTTCAGAGGCGCAGGGTATGGCAGGTTCGACCACAATTGCTCTGCAGACTCCTGAGCATCTCTTATCGCTTGATCTTCATTAACAGTCTGCATGAGACCACCCTTAACGATTATTCTGCCATTGACGACCACTGTTTCAATATCGCCACCGTTAGCATAATAGACCAAGTTTTGTATTGGATTGCGCCAAGGCATCAAATGTGCTTTCTTAACGTTAACAATGGCGAAGTCCGCTCGCTTGCCCACGCTTAGGGACCCAATAATGCCATCTAGCTGCAATGCTCGTGCACTCTCGATTGTTGCAAGCCTCAAAGCTCTCCTCGCTGTTACGATCAATCGACCGGAAAGAATGCGCGCGATCCCAATCGCTTGTCTCAAATTATCCCAAATATCCATCGATAACCAATCGGTGCCTAAGCCTAGGCTCACGCCACTAGAGTACATCTCATCTACTCTTGGAAAGACGCAGACCTTTCCGTATACGCTTGGACAGTGAGCCACGCTTGCACCGCGTTCCCTCATGATGCGGAAATCCTGTTCAGAAGCAAAAATCAGGTGGGCGGCGATGACATTCTGATCTAAGAAGCCCAGGCTATCGAGATATTCTACTGGCGATTTTCCGTATTCAGACTTGATATAGCTGACTTCTCTCTCCGACTGAGCCACGTGAATATGCATCCCCACGCCCAATCTGCTCGCTTCTTGTTTCGCCGCCCGTAGGAGTTCTCGACTGCACGTGTCTGTAGCATGTGTCCCGATTCGACAAGTCACTGTGCTATCTCTCTTGCCCTTCCATTCTTTGACCAATCGGACGTTCGACTCCAGTCTTTCTTTTCCCTTGCGTGGGTCTCGGATGTAGAGGCCCTTTCCGATCTTCGACAACTCGGCGTCAAAGACTTTGTTCGCTACTACTGCGCGAAGACCGACTTTGTCAACCGCACTAGCTGTTGCGCTTGCGTAATGATAGATATCGTTGATGCACGTAATACCGAATTTTGCCGCCTCTATGGCACCTAGCAAACTGAATTTCCGCGTCATTGATTCTGTCAAGAAATCTTCGAGAGGCAGAGCAAAACCATAAAAGTGGTCCTCGACATCTTCGAGCAGCCCTCTCAGAAAAGAAGCGGCAATATGTGTGTGGGCGTCGACAATTCCGGGTATGACTATTCTGTGACTCCCATCGATTACTATGTCTGTGGCTTTGTACTGCTTGGATACTTCATCCGTCTTGCCGAGTGCAACGATCTTGTCGCTATCTGTAAGTAAGGCTCCGTCCTCAATGATTTCAGGGATTCTCCCGTTGGCTTCGAGCGCGATTATTGTAGCGTGTTTGACTAGGATAGAGGGCAACCTGACAACCTTGTGGTAAGTTGTTGCTGGATTATTCTGGCGGCAGCTCTCTTAGGTATTGTTCTATTTCTCTGAACTCGGAAGAGCGTCACGTAGTTTAAGTGCTCCTCATAATTCAATGACGGAAACCAGGTCATTTTCCCCTTGGCTTGCATGTCAGGATCACATGTAATGAAGTCCCTTTTTGATGAGAATAGTCTAATTTAGGCACTCGAACAGACTACACGAGCGGGCTCACTATGGATTTGTCGATCGGGTTCGGCTTACTCGCAGCTCTTTGCTGGGGTTCCTCGGACTTTGTAGTGAAGCTTGCTACCGAGAAAGTAGGTTACTTGCGCACGGGAATGTTAGTGCAGTACATTGGAGGAGTGTTCCTTCTCCTCATTGCGTATCAGAACCTGACAAAGCTGTGGTTGTTCCCCACAGAGACTTGCATTGCTATAGGCTTGGGCGCGGTAAACGCTTTCGCGACAATGTCTCTCTACAAGAGTTTTGAAGTAGGCCAGCTTAGTATCGTTTCGCCAGTTGCCAGCGGCTATCCGGCACTTTCTGTCACACTCGCTGTGCTCCTGCTACACGAGACAGTCACTCCAACGCGTCTCGCTGGAATCTTCGCGATCCTTGTCGGGGTAATTCTCGTCTCTCTACAACGCACGGAAAAGAGAGTCACAAGCAAGAGGAGGATAGCAGTTGGCGTAGGTTATGCTGTAATCGCATTCGCTTGCATGGGTCTCTTCTACTTTGCGATAAAGTTTGTAGTGGGAAACCTTGGGAGCTTCTTACCGGTTCTTGTGGTACGTTGCGTTAGCGCGTTGATTCTAACCGGAGCAGTAGCTCTTGGCAGTAGACGTGCAATGACAAGAAGTACCTCCAATTTCCTCCTGCTAGGATTTGTCGGAGTGGTGGAAAGCCTAGCCATCATAGCCTATAATCTTGGGGTAAGCACAGGTTCAGTCACAGTTATCTCAACTGTTTCGAGTTTATACAGTGCTGTGACTGTTCTACTTGCATTCGTAGCCTTGAAAGAACGTTTGGTGCTGCATCAGGGCTTGGGATTTCTAGCCATCTTGGTAGGTATAGGCATCATTGGCTATCTAGCGTGAGAGCGGTACAGCGGCACAATCCTGGCTCGACCGACTCTTGATCGCCAAGCCACCTGTCCGATGTCAGGTCAAATGGCGTAGATGGGATCTTGGACCGGCAATCTCCAACTTTTCCACAAGCAGGTCTCATTATCGTCCACGTGATTGCGATCATTGTCAAGCTCAGAAAAGCATCATTATAATGCATGCTAATGGAGACAAGTTGTTCATCATTTCTCTTTGCAATCGATTTGCCCTCCCGTATTGAGCAGCGCGCGCGAAACGAATTCGTAGTCCGACCACCAAGCTCAAAAGCGTGGCCCACACGACAAAGAGTCGATCAAAGACTTGGAGAAGTCGCTTCAGTATCATATCAAATGCGGAAGAGGGGATGTCGCACGCTATGTTCTTCTTCCTGGGGATCCTGGGCGGGTGAAGCTGATAGCGTCGTTTTGGGATGAGGCCCACAAAGTAGCTGAGAATCGACAGTACGTCACATATACTGGGAAAATTGCGGGCGTCGACATTTCCTCAACATCGACAGGAATCGGTGGCCCTGGTACTGCCATTGCAGTCGAGGAACTAGCGAGATGCGGTGCTGACACGTTCATCCGAGTTGGAACGTGTGGGGGATACAGGCAGGACCAAAGGCTTGGCGACATCGCAATAGCTACCGCAGCGGTCAGATGGGAGGGGACTACTAGACAGTACGTCGCCATAGAATATCCAGCCTTTGGCACGCCTGAAGTCGTAATGGCACTCATTGAGGCCGCAGAGGCGTCGGGAACCGACTATCACGTAGGCATAACGAAGTCTGATGACATCCTTTATTCTGGCATATCATTCGGAGGATACTCGCAGACGTGGATGAGGAACATTGAAGCGGACTTCATGAGAGCTAACGTCATCAGTGCCGAACAGGAAGCCTCGACAATATTCACCCTTGCGAGTCTCTTCAAACTACGCGCAGGTTGCATCTGTTCGATCATTGATCTTGCAGCATTGCCATCTATGAAGGCGGACGAAGAGCAAAAGCCCCGGCAGGAAATCTCGATTGAAGAAGCTTTTCAGCCTAAACCAGAATTTATTATGAGATGCTGTCATTGTGCCGTCGAGGCTGTGAAGATTCTCAACAAATGGGACGAAGACAAGCGAGTCGCCGGAAAGCAGAACTGGTTTCCTTCTCTGAGCTACTTGCCACGCACGTGAAAATGCTATGGTAGTGAGAGAAAGCACAAAGACTTGACAGAACCATTACCACACGAACATGATTTTGCCCGTCTTTAGCGTATCAAACAGTTCCAATGCTTCCAATGCTTTCTCGAGAGGAAATCTGTGCGTCACCATTTTCTCTAGAGAAATATGGTGGAGTTGCAAGAAATCAATCATTTTCCTAGGAGTGTCTATCGGGAAGATAAGATTCCCGACTATGGTTAGATTTCTCAGTATCACGTCGCTGGTCTTGAATTGGAATCCTTCCCAGAAATCATGACCGAATCCGATGAGGCCCGCTCTTCCGCCAAATTGTAAGCTGTGCAGCACGTTTGCTGTGGCGTTGCCGGAGAAATCGATTGCAATACTGGCACCCTTTTGGTCTGTCAATGACTTTACCTCTTCTACAGGGTCTCTTCTCTTTGAGTTAATTACTTCGTCTGCGCCAACTTTCTTCGCAAAATCTAGTCTTTCATCTTCCAGATCTACGGCTACTGTTCTTGCCCCCATGGCCTTTCCGAACATCACCGCGCATAGCCCAAGAGGACCCACCCCGTATATCACGATGGTATCACACGCCGAAACACCAAGGCGTTCAAATGTGCGAAATACTGTTCCGCCAGTACAACCCATTATGGCTCCATCGCTGAAGCTTAACCGCTCAGGTAGTTTTATGCAACCTACGGCGCGAGCAAGCATTAGGTCAGACCATGAACCATCAACGTTCGAGCCGAGCAGAAATTGCTTCTTGCAAAGTTGATGATAGCCACTTAAGCATTCGGGGCAATAACCGCATCCTGCACTGTGATGCACCATAACGCGGTCCCCTTCCCTAACATTCTCAACCCCCTCTCCGATTTTCTCAACAATTCCAGCTGGTTCATGCCCCATTACCAGGTTCGAATACCCTTGCTCCAGAAACTCTTTGCGAGGGGTTCTATACTTCTGCATGTCGCTTCCACAAACCCCAGAAGCCTTCATGCGGACTACGACTTCGCCCCTCATGGGCTCAGGATCCTTGCGTTCCTCTATGGCTGCTTTTCTATCACCAAAGAAGATGACTGCTCTCATGACTCAATCACTTGAGATTTCACAATCCCTTAAGGCTTGATTCTGGCGCCATCTACTTAAATTTCTCAGAGGAAAGTTGTAACATCTAGAGTTGACGCGCATGAGTGTGAGTCACACCATATCTTGATTTCTCAGCCCTGGTTGGGCCGATCCCTTTCCTGACGCCGAGCGCAGATGAGATAGATGAAATAGTTGCGTCACGTTTTGTTCTAGGTTTGCCGTATTTGGTGTGACCCTTGGATACGACAACGATAACGTAGGAGGAGTTGTTTTCACAACTAAGGAATTGATCTTCTGATGCTATGGAGGTAGGTTGCCTACTCTCTCAAGCTCTTCTGCTGCGAAAACGAGACCGATGGCTTCAAGCTTCGCTCGGGTCGGTATTCCAGTACGTTTGTCCCATCCGCGTAATTCATAATAATTGTCCAACATGCTGTCCAGCATTTCCTGGGTGAAGGCTTTCCCGGCAAAGGGACCGTCTGGTAGGGGCTCCATCAGTCTCCTCGGAAGCTGATCATCTTTTCTGGTCAGGCCCTCCCTAGCGTTGAAGGCTCGTGTAAGGTCAGCCGCCCTTTCACCGACCTGTATGTATTCCTTCATCGTCATGTTCCATCCTGTGGCAGCATTCAAGATTCCCAGAAGGCGAGCATGCTCGAAGCCTCCGCCTGGATACGTATCGAAGACACAGACAGGCAGGCAGTTGCACACCGACCAAAGATCCCCCGCGATTTTCGCGATTCTCACCTTACTTAGACCGAAGTCAAGCAAACCTCGCTCCGGCACATAGTCCTGCGTCAAACCTAGTTCGGATCTGAGCCACGTGTCAGGTTCCCACATGTCATCATGCTGCCACTCCATATGGCTCGCTCCACGATCTGCCACGGCGTACATCAGGGCTACACTTCTCTTGCCACGAGGATCGTGCATAGGTATCTCTCGACCCTTTACATGCATGACAAAATCTTCGGCTCCTCTGCCTATTCTCTTGGCAGCCCTCCAAGCGCCCTGCGCCAAAAGATCTCCAATATCCTCGCGCTTTCCGATCTTTTCGACAAGCTTGCATACTACTTGGGGGTTACCCCACTTTATCTCGAAGCCTCCAGTCTGTTCCTTTGTGATGAGACCCCTTTCATAGGCTTCCATGGCGAAAGCAATCACAGCTCCGGTCGAAATAGTGTCTAGGCCATACAGGTTACACAGTTGGTTTGCCTTGGCGATAGCGTACATGTCATCATTTAGGCAGAGCGATCCGAGGGCAGCTGTCGTTTCATATTCTGGTCCACCTAGTTCTCGGCTAATCAGGTAAGGCTCTTTTGCTTCGACAACCCGCTTACAATTCGTCGAACAAGCCCAGCAAGTGTCTCTTCCCGCCAAGAACCCGCTATTGACAATGGTTTCACCTGTGATTTTTTCTGCACCGTCGAAGGTACCTCTCTGGAAGTTCTTCGTTGGGAGCCTTCCTGAACGGTTAAGGTCATCTATGCTGCCTGCAGTCCCATAAGTCTGAAAGTCCAACATACTTGGAACTTTGGTAATCTCTGCCGCACATTGCCTCTCAAGTTCCTTCAGCCTCTGCTCGTCGTGAACCTTAAACTTCAGGTTGCCCTTGCATGCCCAAGCTTTCAATTTCTTAGCTCCCATCACTGCGCCCATGCCGGACCGACCGCATGCGTCACGCAAATCGTTGATTATGGCTGCAAACAGCACAAGTTTTTCTCCAGCAGGACCTATGGTGGCCACGCTCGTCTGTCGGCGATCTGTGTCGCCGAGTTCCTTTTTGATGTTCTTTTCCGCATCTGCCGTGAACTGTCCCCAGTACCTAGAGGCGTCTTTGAGTTCAGCCGTTCCCTCGTTCACGAACAACCATACCGGTTTCCTTGCCGTGCCCTCGATTATGATAACGTCATAGCCCGCCTGCTTGATCTTGGGTGCCATATAGCCGCCACTGTATGACTCACCCCATGCGTAACCGAGTGGCGACTTTGCACAAACAGCGAAGCGGCTATTTCCTGCAAAGGGAATTCCAGGCATGAGCCCTGTAGCGATTACCATCTTGTTTTCGGGTCCAAGCGGATCTACACCGGGGTTGAGTTCTTCGAAAAGAATCTTGGCAGCGAGCCCTCTCCCTCCGATGTAGCTCTTTGCCACATTTTCGGGCAGCGGGTCTTCATGGATTTCTTCATTTGTAAGGTTCACCCGCAAGATCTTGCCCATGTAGCCGTACAACAAGGACTTCTACGCTCCACGAACCGTCTTCAGAGAGAACGCGGCGACAATTGTTATCGCGCCAAACTTTTTGGCAGAATCATGCTCCATCATCACAACTAGTGATGGTCCACGCGCTCTCGTATAGGTCGTGAGCGCAGCTCCTTCACTACTTCAACGAGTCCATCTACAGCGGAGTTCACAGCGATTTCACCCTTCTTTGCTGTGGCTTTGGTTGGATCACCCATGATCCCTGTCTTTGAAAGAGTACTCCAGTATTCCATCATTTTTACTGGGCCTGGATCAATGTCAAACCAGAAATGGGCTGATCTAGGAAAGCTGATGTCTTTCACAGCTTTTCTCATGTCGACTAGTTCAGGCTTGAGGTAAAGATAGATGGATGTCTCCAGTTCGCATGCATGAGAAACTCCACCAGCCTCAGATTCCCTAACCTTTTCGAAGGCTGTTCGAAATTCAGATGTGTCTGACCATGTGACAAGAGCGCACAAGCTATTCGGGTTTTCTATTACGGTCATGCGGGCGGCAGCCTCAAGGAAACAAATGTTGCTCCCGTGACCGTTCACTATCAGGATGCGACGAAAGCCATGACGGACCAGACTTCTGCAGATATCCATAACAAATTCCGTTAGAATATTGCCACGTATCGTTATCGCGCCGGGGAAATCCATGTGATGAGGGGAGTAACCGTACTGAAGAGTTGGCAATAATACCACTTCCTCAGGGATGGTCCTAGCAACTCTCACACATATCTCCTCGACGGTTAAGGCATCGCTATTTACAGGGAGGTGGGGCCCATGGTCCTCAATCATTCCAACCGGAACGATCGCAACCCTGTTCTGCTTGGAGTATTCTCTAATCTCCGGCCACTTTAGCTCACCGTACTTATATTTGGTCGTAAACACCACCAATCAAGAGCTTATGTCGTTACTCCGTAGATCCGTGCCGCGTTTCCCCACAGAATCGCTTTCTTATCTTCTTCCGAAATGTCCAAAGACATTATCTTATAGAATTCAGCGACAAATTTACCGTACGGTGGGTCCGTTCCCCACAGAACTCTGTCTGCGCCAATTCTCTTGACTGCGAGTTCCACCTGTCCTGCACTCGACGAGCCAGAGCTTTCCAAGACAACGTTCGGCGAATGCTGTGCAGTGATCGTCGCTTCAGCAATGTTATCTATGCCCATGTGGGCGCAGATGAATTGGATCTTAGGAAACTCGCGTGCAAGGAAAGTCAGATGAATTGGAGCGGACATCGGATAATTGCCACTATGTACCATGACGGGGATTCTCTTATCAGATATCTTCTCGAAAACCGCACCAGTCATGTCGATATCTGCGACACAGTAGAAGTCGAACCAAGGATGCAACTTAACACCCCGGAGTCCCATCGACACGCACCTCTCAACTTCTAACACAGCAGCGTTTCCTAAGCTCGGATCTATGTGAGCCAGCCCGATAATCCTGTCCGGAAAAGCTTTAGCTGCGTCGGCAACCTTGTCATTGTCTTCTCTCATTCTTCTTGTAATACACGAGACGACAGAGCATCTTATGCTAAATTCGTCCATGTAAGCCAGAAGATCCTCAATTGTCCTTCCATAGATATTCATGTCAGGAAAGTCACCAATGTGGGAGTGCGCATCCAAAAGTCTATAATTCCGCCAAATTGGCGGTACCGATGTCCCTGCTTGGTTCGTATCCAGATTTCTAATCTTCAAAGATACCGTCTGGCTCAGGTTGGTTCGAATGGAAACTTTGTCAAGACTTCATTACCACTCTCAGTCACTAGCATCGTGTTTTCAACCCACATCCACATGGACTTTGGCACGTGAACTATCGGTTCTAGGTTCACTATCATGCCGGGTTCGAGTTTCATGTCAGTTCCGGTCGCCTTAGCCTCTTTAGCTCGCGTGATGCGCGGAAATTCGCCCCCCCTGAGTCCCATGCCGTGCCCTATTTCTGCGTCCGGATCTGGGAAACCTCTCTCTTTGATCGTACTACGACACGCTTCATCCACCTCGGAGCCGTAGGCCCCAGGACGCACTTTTCTTATTCCATTCATCATGACATCATACAATGCCTGGTAGAGTTCCTTTGTCCTCTCGTGTCCGCTCCCAAGGAAGAAGACCCTACCAATGTCGCCAGCGTAGCCGCCCTTCACAAAGCAGCCGTGATCTACTATGACTACATCATCCTTCCCGATCTTCCGATGGCTCGTCATGACACCTGATGACTCTGAACTTGGAGGAGTCTTTCCTGATACCGCAACCGGCCAAAATGAGATCTGTTCAATTCCCTCCATCGCCATAGCATTCAGTACTGCCCCCGCAACTTCATACTCTGAAACTCCTGGGTTCAATTTCTTCTGCGCGGCTGTCACCCCAACGTCCACCACACGCGCGGCTTCTCGCATCAGTTTGATTTCTTCCTCCATCTTCACAGCTCTGGTCTCTAGCATATTCTTGCAGACTGATACGTACGTCCCTTCGAACATGTTTCGAAGCTCGTGATAGATGTCAAATGTTAGAAGGTCCACACCTATTCTGAGACCCGAGCCCTTTCTGGAAGTGTTGTCTTGAAGGATCTTTGCATAGAGCTTTGCGTACTCCTTGCCCACCACCGAGCACGGAATATACGCGTACTTTGAAGTAACGACCAGTCGCAGGCGCATCGGGTTTTCGCCTGGGTACGGGGTTACTAGCGTTGGTGCCCCCTCGGCAGGAAGAACTGCCCCATAGTAATGCACCGCCGATTCTATTCCGAGCGGCGGTGACGTATCGGTTACGTACTTGACGTTCTCGAAAACATTAAGCAATAGAAGGTCTAGATCGTTGTCCTTCATCATTTTTTGGGTTTTCTCGATTCTTGATTTTCTCAACTTCGGCCAATCTATGCCCGTTAGCAATAGAATCCCATCCTATTCCGGTGGTATTGCTTTGAATGCTAGAGCCAAGTCTATGCCCTGCCTCTTTCTCATCAGGTGCAGAAAGGCATATAGTGCTAAAGCTGCTACAGCTTCTACTCCTATAACCGATAGGACTGGAAGATTGTTAACGCCGAGTTCGCTCTCCGTTAGGAAATAGTAGACCAACTGGAGCATTTGCGCACACGCTATTGCACCTAGAATGGTTATCAGAGGAACCTTTCCAATCTTGTATTTGCTCACGGGTGACAGTCGGTAGATATCCTTGCGCACGTATGGAAATAGCACTCCAGCAATGCCCATTAAAAGAAATGCGCCAGGGACGATGAATGCCAATGTCATCCCATATGTCAGAAATGTGGCGAGAGCTGGGGTGATTTGGGAGAATAGGAGGAGGAAAAACTCCCCTAGTACCAGAATGAAAATTGTTGCCTTCACCGGCGCGTGCAGCGTGTCGTTAACGTCGGAGAAGAACGACGGAACGACTCTGTCGAATGACCACGCAAACAGCGTCCGCGTGAGCATCAACCAGAGCTGGACAATCACGACAAGGCCAAACACGAACCAGCCTACTGCCAGAATCCCATTCAGTAGAAGGTTGTCTGTGAGCATCGCCAGGAACATATTGAGGAATGGCGCTACCGGGAACGGCCATGACTGAGGCGAGAAAATACTCAGGTAGAACGATGCACCGACAAACTCAGCGCCAACAGCCCTCACAAGCATTGCGGTTGCTAGGATCTGTAGAGGGGTCGCCGTAGCCCAGGTTCCCACCATTGCAATCATCTGTCTTTTGAGACTTGCCGCACCTTTCATCTCTCCACTGCAATATGCGCTAAAGTAGGCGAAGGGCATTCCAGCGGCTGCAGCAGTCATTCCAACCATGGTGGGTTGCCAGCTGAATGGAATCGCCGCGAATCCGTTCTGCTTTGCAGCCGCGATCACTTCATGATATGGATCCGAGGTATGCGCGTACGGAAGTGCGTACCTGTTGAAAGATGCGATAAACTCTTCTGGGCTCTTGGTCGCTAGGAGACCTATAGCCACCGCTGCTGCGAGAATACTGATGATAAGTATGAGGGTCTGAACTTTGAAATACGTCCTCAGGTGTAATGAAATAACTGCAACGCCTATCAACACAACAGTTCCTATGACGAATACCCACACCGGAGTCGCCGCAGCAGCACCCATTGCAGCCAAGGACGGCAAGTTCAGAATAGTTCCCATGGTCATCAACGGTGCGGAAACGTATAGGCCGCCCATCCAAGCTGCCATCAAGCCGAGAAAGACGGCTTCGGTCCACCATACCGTGCTGGACGCCAGCCAACCTAGCACTGGATGTAGCGTACGCGAGATGAACACGTACTCTGCTCCTGATCGTGGCATCGTGGCGGTGAAGAAGACATAGACCAGCAACAATCCCAAGCTCAACAACCAACAGGTGATGAATGACACCAAAGGATCCGCCCCAGGTATGGTAGCGAATACCAGCGCATAAGTTGCCGGGCCGTATGACAATGCCATCATCGAACTGGCATTATAGGTCCAAGCGTTGAACAACGAGATGTCCTTTACTAGCCCTGTAGCTTCTCTTACGAATATCTTAGGAGCACTCAAGAGAGAATAGGCACACTCCCAATGTTGATGGGAGCTTGGCGTGCATATACAGCTTTCCATGAGTTTTCATATACGAAATGAAGCCCGAATTTCGTTCACTGAACCGTAGTCCCGAACTCCCTTGGCCCTTACCATGTTCAACCGAATTATTTCACACGCGAATCAGCTGCGTCGTTGAACACCTCGGCGCTCAACACACGTCAGATATCGACTCCCACTTGAATATTAGCTATCGGCGGCTTCGGCCACAGAAGAGGTTAACGCTCGCTTAGTCAGAATGCTAGACATATCTTTTCTATACTCTGCACTAGCCCTGACATCAGATATGGGCTTAACTTCGCTTCCAACAATTTTGGCCGCCTCTTCAACCGCCTGAATGCTTGCCTTCCTCCCAACAAGACAGCCCTCCGCTTTTGACGCTCGAATAGGCGTGGGAGCTACTGATCCGACGGCTATTCTGATATCATCGAAGATCCCCTTCTTCAGCTTGACCAACGTCGCTACTGATACTACGGACAATGTGAAGGAATTCCTCCGCCCTAGCTTGATAAAGCGTGAACCGGTTGCAGATCTTTCATGCATGGGAATGCGAATCTCGGCGAGAATTTCATCGGATTGCAGTGCCGTCCTTCCTGGACCCAAGAAGAACTCCGTCAAGGGAATGGTTCGTTCCCCGTTAATACTCCTGACCCCAAGCTCTGTGCCCAACGCTAGCAGTGCCGGGGCCGTGTCCGCGGCTGGCGAGGCATTGCACAAATTCCCACCGATGGTCCCTGCGCTTCTAATCTGTAATGATCCTAACTGATTGACCGCTTGTCGCAGTAGTGGCACGTCTTGTCCTATCAAGTTCGACGTTTCGATCTCTGAAAGTTTTGTCGTCGCTCCTATGCGTATGAGGGTACCGTCTTTGACTAGGTAATTCAGCTCATCGACTGCACTTATGTCAATAACATGCACGGGTGCTGGCATCTTGCCCTGCCTAATATGCAGGATCAGGTCTGTGCCACCAGCTACTATTGCACATTTCTCATTGAGTCTTTCAAACTGGCTCAGGAGTTCTAGTGCTTGCTCCACATTCAAGGGACGGTGATAGTCAATTTCCGGTATTGCCCATGATCCAAGAGTACTGCTCTGTATATGTTGAAGATGATTCAAGCCGAACATAGTGGCTACCACCAGTTACCAGAATCCTTGTATTTCTTCGCGGCCTCCAGAGCGTTGAGTATGTTCACATAACCGGTGCACCTGCACAAGTTACCCTCAATACCCTTCCTGAAATCCTCTCGGCTATTGTACCCGGGATTATTCAACAAGTAGTAGCCAGTGATGATGAGTCCAGGTGTGCAATAGCCGCATTGCAGGGCATTAGCTTCGATGAAGGCTGACATGAGTGGGTGAATCTTGTCGTCTTTAAGCAATCCTTCCACAGTGGTTATCTCACTCTCTGCAGCTTGGGGAGCCAGCACCAAACACGAGTATACGGGTCTGCCATTGAAGAGCACGGTGCATGCCCCACACTCTCCTTCTTCGCAGCCTGCATGGACGCTCTTGATCTTGAGCTGCTCTCTCAAAACCTCTAGGAGCGTGGACCGGGTGTCAACCTCTAGTTTGCACGGTTTTTTGTTGACTTTCATTTGTATGGACAGTTTCACCGTTATCGTCCTCTTTGAGCGCGTAGAACCAGCTGGCGTACTCTTTCCATGGTCGCAGGAGACTCTTCTATTGTAATGCCGTAGGGTGAGAGTGCATCCTCTATGGCGCTTATGATGGCTGCCTTGCTGCCTATTATTGACGATTCACCCATACCTTTCTGACCGAGCGCGGTGAAAGGTGACGGACTCTCAATGTATGCTAGGAGAATGTCTGGACAGTCGGAAGCGGTGGGCATCACAAAATCAGTGTACGAACTACTGAGCAGGTGTCCCATCTTGTCGTACACTAACTCCTCGCGCAATGCCTCACCAATGCCTTGAGCTATGCCGCCATATATTTGGCCGCGCACGATATCCTCATCGATGATTTTCCCTGCATCATGCACATGGACATAATTCACTATTCCCACGGCGCCTGTCTCGATGTCCACCTCTACTATTGCAATGTCCGCACAAGAGCAAAATGTGGTGTAGCTGCTTGTCGGGTTTAGCGTGGTATTGGGGCTATACCAGAAGGCTGATGTGTCAAGCAGCATTTCGTGTTCTTCCAACTCTCTTGGGAGCGAGCGCCGGCCCATATAGCTCTGCGTCTTCTCCGCTAATTGTCTTAGCGTCATCCTGCTTTCCGGATTCTTCACGGAATAGATAGTACTGTCCTTAATACTGATGTTCGCCGCGTTCTCCTGCAAGAATAGGCTGGCTAATGCGATTACTTTCTCCCTAAGTTGCTTGGCTGCTTTTACAACCGCGCCTAGCGAATAGACGCAACCCCTGCTGGATATGGGTCCGCAACCGACCATTTCTGAGGTAGCGGGCTTGATGATTAAATCATCAATTTTCGTACCGAGGATATCGGAGACCACCTTGGTCATGCTAAGGGTGGATCCTTGTCCTATTTCAGTCCAGTCGCTAAAGACTTGAACCATACCGTCTAATGTCACTCTAATACGGGCTTGTGTTAAGCCATTATAGAGCGTGTTGGGTGCACAGACGGCTGTGGGTTCCACGACATATGACATTGCTGAGGAGAGGCCCGCAGGTTCCACAACAAAGGCCATGCCTATGCCTACGTACTTGCCTTTTTTCCTTAGATCCTTCTGTCGCTTTCTCCAAGAATCGATCTCGGCCAGTCTTAGAGATTCCCGCAGGACGGCCGGATAATTGCCGCTGTCGTATACCAATCCTGATATAGTCTTGTGGGGGAAATCCTGTTGTTCTATGAAGTTCCTGAATCGCACGTCCTCCGCGTTTATGTTGCACTGTCTGTGCGTGAGGTCTACTATCCTCTCCATGAACTTGATCCCTTTGTCTTTCCCGAAGCCTCTGTAAGCACCATACACTGACTTGTTGGTTACGACGCCGTAAGCATCGATCCTTAGTCCTTTCAGCCTGTAAGCATTTGGCACGGCCCTGCAAGCGGGCACCATGCTTAGGGCCCCCTCCCCTCTGTTGGTGCCTTCTGCCCCCAAGTCCACTATGAATTTGGCCTTGACACCTAGGATGCGCCCATCGTTTCTAACCGCAACATCGCTATCCCACATGACGTCTCTTTGGTGTGGGCCCGTTGCCAGAAACTCTCTTTTGCTTTCATACCATTTTACAGGTCTTCCAATCATCATAGATGCTACGCAGACAAGAGCATCCTTCCATGAGCTAGCACCATCTTTGCTTCCGAAGCCTCCCCCAATGTCCGGAGTCTTGACTTTCACACTTGATGTGGGCAGGCGTAGCATTTTGGACAGGGCCTGCTGATACAAAAAGGGACATTGCGTAGAGGACCACAGAAGCAACGTCCCTCTAGCTTTATCATACGAAGCGACACAGCCCCTGGACTCCAGGGGGAACCCCGAGACTCTCCCTTCTCGCCACGATGCCTTTAGAACCCGATCAGCTTCTCTAAATGCGGAGTCGACGTCCCCGAAATCGAAATTCAGGTGTACCTGTATGTTATCTTTCCAGTCTTCGTAGATTAGCGGGGCATCCGGCTGCATAGCATTAAGGGCGTCTGTTACGGGATGCAAGGGCTCGCAGTCAATGTTCACGAATTCAATGGCATCCAAGGCAGCATTTGCATGTTCAGCTACAACGGCTGCTACTGGCTCGCCGTAGAATCTCACCTTGTCGACAGCTAATGGGTAAACAATTGGAGTTCGCCAAACTCTGATGTTTGGCAGGTCAACATAAGGGGCCGGCACAGGCTCCATCAGATTCGGAAGATCCTTGCCGGTTATGACTGCCAGTACTCCCGGCACGTTCAAAGCCTTACTGGTGTCAATGTTCTTTATTCTTGCATGGGCGTAGGCGCTTCCAATAAACACGCAAGACGCCATGTTCGGGAACTCCAGGTCGTCAACATAGTTGGCCTTCCCTGATACGAAACGGTCATAAACCTTCGTCCTAAGTAAGGAGGACATACGAGTTGCATTCCAACCAATTTATGGACGCGACTAGAGTTAGGTCTTTCCATGAGGTCTCCTAGCCTCAGATGCGATTCAGGTAATAAAAGTGAGGAAAGTAAGAGCCCGCGGCGACATAGGGAACAGAAATCGAAATCGTTGGCTATCAACAAAGGACAAGCGGCACCGATTGAGATACTGGAGTCCTTGAGGGAGGTTGTTCGATCTATTGAGAAGTTTTCTGAATATGCTTGCAAAGGCAGGTCAGCTTGCAATCGTCACGACTCCCGTTGACACCAGATTTGGGGTTGCTGCTATCTTGAGGAAGGCCGAACAAGAAAACGGTCCTGCAATCCTTTTCCAAAACTTGAAGGGCTATCCTGTCCAGATGGTGTCTGGACTTTATTCGTCAGAATCAAGGACATCAATGGCGATTGGGGCGCGGACACTTCGCGACATTCCCAAAAAGATTAACGAAGGCATAACAAATCCGATCAAGCCAGCGAGAGTCAATTCAGGCCCGGTTAAGGAGAGAGTGCAGACCGAGAACATAGACATCTTAAGGAGCATTCCCGTACCAATTCATGCCGAGAAGGATGCTGGCCCTTACATAACAGCCGGAGTGACCATCGCGAAGGATCCAAACACTGGTCGATGCAATCTTTCCTATCATAGGATGCAAGTCAAGGGAAGAAATAGGCTCGCAATATGTCTCGCTCCGTACGGGCACCTCTCGGATTTCTACAAGACGCAGGAGGATCAGGACAGGCCTCTGGAAGTAGCAATCTGTGTAGGCGCTGAACCAGAGATCGAGATCGCAGCTGCATTGAGAGTGCCAGGTGATGAGACTGAGATTGCCGGGGGGCTTCGCATGAAACCAATTGAGCTGGTCGAGTGTGAGACTGTCGAGTTGGAAGTGCCCGCAGAGTCAGAAATTGTATTCGAGGGGAAGATTCTCCCCAAAATCCGAGAGGATGAGGGGCCAGTGTCTGAGATCACGGGTGGTTACGTGCAATCAGCGCCGGCTCCGATAGTTGAGATTACTGGTATTCTCTGTCGAACCCGTCCAATCTATAGAACAATTGTGTCAGGTTCAATTGAGCATAAGCGCCTGTTCACGATAGGATACGAGGCTCATTTGGCGAGACTTCTTGGAGAACTTTTTCCGTGCGTGCGAGCAGTTCATGTTCCTCCGTACACTCCTGGCTTTCTTGTGGTCCTTGCGATACGTAAAGAGACACTTCAGGAAACAAGGAGAGCAATTCTCGCCACATTTGCCATCCACCCGAACTGCAAGCTTGTCGCTGCACTGGATGAAGATGTGAACATTTATGACCCAAGAGAGATCGTCGAGGCTGTGGCAAAGAACTTCAAGTCTCAAGAGCAATTGTACGTCGTGCCCGGAGTCCCAGGATCTCGCAAGGAACCAACTAGCCTCGACATAGGGAGCATAACGAAGTTAGGCATTGACGCTACCCGCTCTGCTGAAGAGAAATCTGAAATGAGCAGGATTCCTGGCGTCGATCGCGTCGACCTATCCAAACTACTTCGTAAGCCACCGTGAAGGTTGATGCACACATTTCTCAGACTCTATTTGGATGAGCAGGCAATAACTCTTGATAGCCACTTTGAGATTCTTTGATCCCAGCACCGCGCCCAGTCCGGACTATTATCGGTTATTATTGCGAAGCAGATTAGTGAACGCTTCTCACCAGAAGGCAATACAAGCTACCTTGATCCTCTCAAACGACGCGGGGAGATCCTCGAATAGGAGGGTTCTTGGGTTGCAAACTGAAGAGGACGGGCTGGAACACGCTTTTCATACACGCCAGTAGGCGACTCGTATATCTTGGTTGATGACGACGAATGCACAATCAGGAAAGCAAGGAATCTCTGGGGCATGGATGCGTATGACGTAAGAACATCTTGGGGATGAGCGTATCTAACTCAATCATCTCACGCGCGGAAGAAATTGGCCCTGAAAGTCAAAATGCGTTCCACATGCACGACATTCAAGAACCGTTAGAACGGCCATCAGTTCTCCACAGTGGCGAGGCTGGGACGCTCTAGTGGACTTCTCGTACTGAAGGTAAGGTTGAGTCTGACCGCAAATCAAGCATTTTACCTTTGCACCGACAACCTGCATAGGCTCATCGCAATGTCTAGGAAGTGGAGGACTAGCCATATCGTTCTTGTTGCGCTCAAATATGATTCTACATCCCAGTTTACGATCTCCACCCAGACATACGCAGTTGTCCATCAGAGAAGATACGTGATCTTCCAATCCGAGCTTTCGGATCATAGTAGCTACCTCTAATTGGGAAACGTCATACACGTTTTCGAATGTTGTATACTCTTTCCGGATTCTATCTCCAAGAGCGTTTTCCAACAATGCGTCTTCGTCTGCCCACAAGGGACAGTTCTTTATGTACCCCACGTGGCGATAAGGAGTGTTTTCTTCGATATCATAATACACCGAGAAATTCTCTTCCTGCAATCTCTTCATCATTAGTCCGGCCATAGGAATATCGACCTCTTTTCCTCCAAGTTCTCTCTTGTAACGTTCGGTGTTGATCTCAAAGAAATTCGACCACATCTTTTCTCGCAAATCTTGTGTTCTTTCACGCCCTAGTTCTTTCTGCAGGACCGTCTTAACACAGAAATCAAATACGCCTAGGGCAAGGAGCGCACACTTTACGCGGCCGACTGGATCATCTCCTCTGAATCGCAAGTTTTTCTCCACATTTTGTCCCGGCATCATAATCCTCCCCATGTAATTGCGAGTCTTCTCGTCCGAACCCAGATATTTCATAGTTGCTTAGATATATTTCCGAGGGTCGAACAGTACGTGAAGCTGCGTGAACTAGTGTTGATGCCAGCAGCAACGAATTGGTAAGGAGATAACTAGTTAGTTCTCCTGAATTGTCATCCGCCGTCTACTACAGAGAATAGCACTACGTCGTCCCCGTCAGACAGTGGAGTGCTCAGTGTATCGCTGGCCTTACCGTTTAGAAAGATCTTATACTTGGAGTCCAAGTTGCCGTCAGCTCCGAGGACCTCCTTCTTCAATCTCCCAAGAGAAATTTCATTCAGCGCTTCAATCAAATCACGAAGCGTGGCTCCACTGACCTCTACTCTACGGCTCTTGGTTCCGAGGATCATCTGCCATAAGCCGAATGCACTGATTGTCACCGAGAGGGAACTCAACTTCCGTTTCTTGAGAAGTTTCTCTGCGACAGTCTATTAACGATAACTACGAATTCATGACACGGTTTGACGTTCAAGGTTGAGGCGTAGGATGATGAAGAGAGTGGGCGAAGGGTTACACTTCCGCGAAAAAACACGCTATTGTACAATTTCATTATCATAGCTTCAGGCAGTTCATATCACGCGCTTTCCAGCGTGGGCTCTTAGGAACATTCTCAATGCGCGTTTGATGATTCTGAGTCCGCTTCTGAACAGTTCTCTGATAGTCAGAATCTAGTCCATATTGAGCAAGAGCAGAAGAGATGTTGGTAGGGTTGATTGTGAAGGTTCTGAATATCCCCGGTCATTCCCGCAAACTTGCGCAATGTGTTCCCTATTTATTCCGTTGTGCGCATCCTCATCACTGATTTCATAGTCGTGGAGATGCGATATGATGTCTCTGTACTCGCGTTCGGTCATTTCGACTACCTGACGCTTGGTCGCCAACAAGTCACCTAATGTGCGCTGAGCCTCCGCCGATTCGGCTATCCATTTGGCCTCCGCTACGATGTCCGGTATCGGAGTTGAGGTTGCCTTATTTTGCTCGATTTCCTCCACTGCGTATGCGCCATCCGCTGCGCTTTCTGGCCAATTGTTAGCGGGGTATGACCGCTTTATATCAAATTAGCTTCGGGAAACTCTCTTACAAAACGATGTGCGCAGTTGTGCCGATTTTTTCCCTGATCAGGATGGATTACTTTGGCCCAGCGACCTTAAACGTCTAACGCGATTCTGTTTGTTTCTACCTTTCGTTATGATGGAGCGCGGTTCGTAATGATAGAGCGCGGAAGCATTGTCGAACAAAATGGCTTGCCTGTCTTCACGCGCCTTTAGAGTATCTGCAGACATTCTGTAAAGCTGTATTCGAACTAATATGTACTCCAATTGTCGAATTCAATGTCTGGCGCTAACGACGGCTTTCTCCTTGAACTGCAGTTTGCACTCATGCAGTGCAACTCCTGCTGCCTTCACTGTGGCCTTCAAATCGTCCACTGAGTGAGCCGCGGTTATGTGAGACCGCTTATATGCCTGAGGAGGAATGAAAATTCCTTGCTCACGCATTTTTTGGCAATATAACTTGAACAATTCCTCATCATTGTTTACCTTCAGGTCACGGTAATTTTCTATCCGTTTATCTGTAAAGTAAATCGCGAAGACCGACCTGAATCTAGAGACTTGGGCCGGAATGTTCTCTTCGCGTATGATTTCAGTCAGTCCTTTTTGCAGGAAATCCCCGGATCGTTCAAGGGTCTCATGGATTTCTCCTCCTTCGAGCTGTTCTATAGTTGCCTTTGCTGCAGCCATCGAAATTGAATGTCCGCTGAATGTACCGGCCATGTGAACTTTACCGACTGGTTCAATCTGATTCATGAGTTCTTCTTCTCCACAAACCGCGGCAGCGGGGAAACCGTTTGCTATGGCCTTGGCGAAAACTGTGAGGTTAGGGGTTATCTTCAGCAAGTCCTGTGCTCCACCCAATGCGTGCCTGAAACCGGTTATCACTTCATCAAAGATGAGAACGATAGAGCGCCTGTCCGTGATTTCTCTGATTGACTTAAGGAATCCGTCCTTCGGCAAAATGCAGCCGCAGCTATGAAGAATCGGTTCCACTATGACGGCTGCAATATGGTTTTCGTGTTCGCGAACCGTTTTTTCAAAAGCTGGGATATTGTTGTAGGGGACTACAAGTGTCTGCTCCGAAGCTTCCTGAAGTATGCCTGCTGAGTTGGGTGAGTTCATACCGAGTGAATCTGCCGATGGGAACACTCCGATGTCGAGGTAGTCGTGCCAACCGTTGTATGATCCTTCGAATTTGATGATTTTGCGTTTTTGTGTGCAGGCTCTCGCTAGCCTTACTGCATGGTAGGTGGCCTCGGATCCAGAGTTGCAGAAGCGCACTTTGTCAGCGCTTGGTACGTTCCGGACTATTTTCTCAGCAACTTCGAGTTCGAGTTCATTGGATCCCATCCCCCAGAGGTCGCCGCGTTCGAGCTGTTCTCTAACCCCATTCATTACCTTAGGATTTCTGTGTCCGAGAAGAATTGCGCCGAAAGCGTTGTGATAATCTATGAAGCTGTTCCCATCCACATCGACAATTCTTGATCCATTCGCTGATTCAAAAAATACTGGGAAGGCGTTGCGAAAATCACTATGCACACCGCCCGGGGCTACTTTCTTGGCTCTTTCGAAAAGTCTCGCCGATTGAGTGTTCTCCACTGGAAAACACATCCGCGAAGCTTCGGTTCGGGTGTCCGATTATTAATAGGTAACCGGTGATTTGTAGAGTTGCAAGAATTGATTCAGACAAGAAAACTCAGAACGAGACACATGAACACTAAGATTGTTCGAAACCATGCATAACCGCGGCAATCAGCATCAAATCTTGAATCCGCATTTCAGGGAGCAGCAACTAGGCATTTGTTTGAACAAAGAAATCGGCAGAGATTCTCGAATGTTGATGGGTTGTGGTTAGGTGAGAGACAATGACGGTTGGAATAGTTCCATACAGTCACGCAAAATATGGAGAACTCGCCGAGGGCAACTTCAATTCTAGTTAGAGGGGGGCGCCTAAGGAGATCGAGTATGGCATTACGCAACCCGCGGCTTACGCTTTCAGTGCTCAACTCTACATGGACAAATACGGAGCTACAGACGACGATTACGCCATGGGCGCCGTGAAGAATAGAAGAAGAATAGCCAGCCCCGATCAGCATGTCCGCATCCACATTCCAGAACCGTAAAGGTACAGGTTCTTCTTCCTCTCCCCAATCATCAATTCAGCTATCAACTTCGCAGCTTCTTTCATCGTCATCACCTTGCCCTGTATCTTTGACTCATGCAACGCCCACTCGTAACAAATCTCCTCTGACAACGCAGATGTTGATGAAGTATTAGTTTCAATATCAACTACTAGTGGCCAAAAAAAACCACCAAAGGTTTTTAAGAACTGTCTGAAGAAATCATTCGATTCGCTTGCAACAGACGCAAAGTTCCTCCATCGTTCAAAACATAATGAACACGTACTTAGAGAAAACTTGCAAGTCTAGACGATTATGGGAAAGCGCCAAAGGAAAATTGCCTTCGGGTTCATCACGAACTTCGATCTTCTATGCACCGTACCCCTGTTACGCGCGGAGAGCCTCAGGCAGCAGAATAGTTGACGTGGATGGAAATGGGCGAATCGATTACTGTTTCAATTTCACATCATTGATTCTAGGACATCGGGATCCCGCGATTGTGAAGGCCGTTGCCAATCAACTCGAGAGAGGAACGGTTTTCGGAGCGCCCACGGAGCTTGAGATTAGACATGCGGAAGCGATTAGGAAACGAATGCCTTCCTTGGACAAAGTTCGGTACGCAGTGACAGGGACAGAAGCATGTATGTTCGCAATCAGATTGGCCAGGGCCTACACTGGCCGTAAGAAGATTGCGAAGTTCGAAGGAGGATACCACGGGACGAGTGAACTTGCTTCGGTAAGTGTTAACCCTCAAGTAAGTGAGGCCGCAAACGAGCCTTTGACGCCAATGCCGGAAACCGCTGGCCTATCTCCAGGTATACTGGAGAATACGATCATGCTGCCCTTCAACAACTTCGACGATGTCGATTCCATTGTACGAAAAAACAAAGATGACTTAGCATGCATCATTGTTGAGCCAATCATGCGCGGAATACCACCCGCGCGTAGCTTCCTGCAGTCAGTTCGGGAGCTAGCAGACGACCTAGACATCGTTCTGATCTTCGACGAAGTAATCACCGGTTTTAGAGCTTCCGCGGGCGGGGCCCAAGAGAAATACTCGGTCAGACCGGATCTCACAACAATGGGCAAGGTTATCGGAGGCGGATTTCCGGTCGGAGCTCTGGGTGGCAAAGAAGAGATTATGTCGCTGATGGCCCATGAAAGCGTAGAGTTTCCAACCTCTAGGGGGCCGAAGGTTCCCCACGCCGGCACATTCAATGCCCACCCAGTCACACTTGCAGCAGGAATCGCTACGCTCAATGAATTAACCTCCGAGATGTACTCAAGGCTTGATGAGACTGGCGAAGCCATTCGAAAAGGTCTCGCGAAGGTAATGTCGGATTTGGGTATCCAAGCCCAAGCTACTGGCGTAGGATCCCTTTTCGACATTAATTTCACAGAAAGAGCGATTGCCGATTACAGGAGCAGTCACACAGCGGACCAAGTACTCAGGCGCTGTTTAGACCTGGACCTCTTGAACCGAGGCGTGTTTCTGCCGCCACAGCACTTTGGCTGCACATCAACGATCACGAGCCTCAAGGATATTGAGGCCACCCTAGATGCTGTGTCCAAGAGCCTGCGTACGCTACTTCCTATGATAAGGGAGAGAAGACCAAGTCTTCTCGCAAACTAGCCGGGAAAACGGACTCCTAGGTTTGAGGCTAGAGTGCCCACATTCGCACGTGCGAAATCGGTTGGATTCCGGGGGTTTTAAGCTTCTATGAGGTCTTGGGCGTGGCTTCCGCGAATGGGCTCGGTGTGGTTCTTGCGGGTCATCGGTGTTTCCAAGATAAGTTTGCGTCCTCGAATGTACATGTATAGGTTTTGGCCGGACTTGAGTCCAAGAGCCTTTGTGAAGTCGTTCGGGATATGAACCCAGCAGTCGCCAGATCTCTCTTCTACTTGCACTTTCGTTGGTAAGGGGACGCCGTTCAGCAGGTCTTCCAGAACTCTCACACTCAGCTTTCTGGTTTCAATGAGTCTTGCAATTTGGGTCTGGCGCTGTTTGTCGCGTATGCGCGATAGAAGTTCAGCGTGACTTGGCGTCAACAGCCTGCTCCCGCTTGAGACCTGTGCCCGCAAACGAGAATCCAGGTTGTCCAACATAGCCAGCCGCTCACAGACGTAACTGTCACATTTGCCCACCTTTTTTGCTATCGCGTTGATCGTCCATCCTTTGCCTACCAGCATGCGGTACCCTTCGGCTTCTTCAATCGGGTTTATGTCAGCGTTTCGGAGTAAATTCTCCGTGACGCGTGCTAGAAATGCCTCTTCATCCGTGAAGTGTTTGACAATCGCTGCAATCTTCTTCATACCGAGCCTGCGGCAGGCCTCAATGCGGTGACTTCCGAAAACAACCTGATAGCCATCATGCGTCCCCCGAACTACCACAGGTTGAAGAAGACCAATATTCTGTATCGATCGTACAAGTTCCGAGATGTTTTGCTCGCCAAGCGGCCTCAGTCTCCAGGATGGCGGCCTGAGCTGTTCAATTTCTAACTCCACGATGTTGCCATCATCCGACGGCGTCATGTTTACTTTTGCCGTGATCAGAGACTTAGCCAGCATCATCGTAAGTTACATTAGTTACAGATCCGCATAAGATTGCTGTTAGAACACGATGATACTACCATGAGCGAAAAACAGGAATCAGACCTAATCGAATTCGGTTTTACAGCTCTTCAATCAAAGGTATATCTCGCGCTTTTGAGGCAAGGAAGTGCGAGAGCTGAGCTATTAAGTAGGGCCACAGGAATCGTTCGACCCGAGATCTATCGGATACTGCACGAACTTGCAGCGAAAGGCCTAGTGCAACGAACCCCCGGCCCGCCTTCTAGGTACAGTGCAACCCCACCCGACAAAGGGTTGTCCCTAGTAATCGGCCAACACAAGAAACGACTCGTTGACTTGGAGCGAAAAAAAGCCAGCCTGGTCAAGCTTTTCAAAGCTTACCCCTTCGATCAAAACAGCATTACGGAAGGAGGATTCAGCCTGATCGTGGGAGCTGACAACGTAGTTTCCAAAGCTAAACAAATGATCTCGGAAGCCAAGCACGAATATGTTGCAATCATGAGCAAGTACGCACTCAAAAGAGCAAGAGAAGACGGTGTGACACGCGTTCTAGCCTCTGCAAAAAAAAGAAACTTGCAGATAAGAATTATCTCAGAGATAGACAAATCAAATTCGGCAATCGCAGACAGTCTCTCGAAATACGTCGAGCTAAGGCAAAGCAATGGACTTCTTTTCTATCTCGACATATTCGACAGAAAGGAAATGCTATTCGGCCCAGCCATCACCGATGCGGAATTGAGCAACACAGTGGGAAGAGATACCGACCTCTGGACGAACAACCTCCAGTTCGTTGGAGGAATGTATGCACTCTTTGAACACTTATGGGACGCGTCAGCGAAATACGAAACCACCCAATAGGAGCAAATGGATGATTGTATTCTGTTCAAGCGCTAGATCTTGCCAAAAGGGGTTCATTCGTCGCAGATTTCGCATTATACGACAACTAGGCACCTCTCAGGGCGTTCCCGTTGCTAGCTAAATGCGTCATGGATCAATTTTGACTGAGAGAAAACCTCTCTCGGTTCACTGCTAACATATGACAGGGTTGATTCACGTATCAGAACGTCATTAATCAGGCGCAAACCTTGAGCCGGGTGTCGGTTAACTCTTGGCGAGTGCGAATCGCTCCCACATACGCTGTAACTTCGCGTACCTATTCGACGGCATTCTACCGTGTATGGCCAAAGTTGACAATCACGAGACACCTTGGGTCGCCACAATAGTCACACTTCTGCCTAGACTAGTTCCTTTGGATCGGCTAGTTCACAAGTTATGGTTCGCCGCATACCTCGTTGTGGCGGCGATAGCTTTCCTTTCAAGTCAGTTCCTGTCTCTGACGAACCTCGGCTAGGAAATCCTGAGAGACCCTCCCTAGTACGACTCAAACGGCACACTCCGTGAACCAATCGCTTTTTTCCCTAATGAAGATGAAAATGCACGCTAATCACCTAGTCAATGCCGCTCTTCGAGAAGCATTGAGGACTAGCCTAAGGCAGTGTATACACGATTATGATGCACTGATATGAGAATGTGCGCGTGCTGACAAGAGCGACAGATATGCAGGAAGCCCTTTATGAGGGTTGGATTGCGAAACACTTGGGGGGGCTTCTGCGCTGACGATTCTTATTCGTAACGCGAAGGTTTTTTCTCACGAAAAACCTGTATCGATTCTGATTGAAGGAGACAGAATATCCAAGGTCGCCACAGATTTCTCATTCGGAGCAGACAGGGAGATAGATGCAAAAGGCTGCTTGGTTCTACCTACTTTTGTTGAACCTCACGTACATCTTGACAAGGTCTTGCTATCAGAGGAATTTGGCTATTCCCCGTCAATCGGCGAGGCTCGAGAAATCATCAAGAAAGCGAAAGAGACCTTCACAGTCAGTAGCGTAAAGGATCGAATCAATAGAGTCATCCCGTTAGCTCTGAAACAGGGAGTGACTGTAATCAGAAGCCATGTAGATATCGACTATATCGTAGGGCTGAAATCCCTTCAGGCACTGAACGAGCTGCGTCGCGACTACTCGAATTATGTCGACATCCAAATCGTAGCTAACCCCCAAGAAGGTATTTTCAAGCAAGAAGGGACGGAGGATTTGCTCGCCAAGTCTCTCGATTCTGGTGTAGACGTTATGGGCGGCCTTCCTGAGGCAGAAGTATCCACCGAGCAGTCAAAGCAACATTTGGACATCGTATTCTCCCTTGCAACGAAGAAGAATGTCGATGTTGATGTTCACAACGATATCGTGTCCTACGGAAGAAACCTGGAATATTTCACTTCAAAAGTGATTCAGAGTCATTATGAAGGAAGAGCGTCATCAGCCCACAACATTGCTCTAGCTCATTACCCTGATGATTACGCTAGCAGAATTATTGGCTTGATTAAACTAGCTAGGATAACTGTCATAACCAACCCCTGCACAATGATGACAAGCGGCGGTCAACACCCCCCTCCAATCCCCAGAGGAATAACTCGCGTGAAAGAACTATTGAACGCCGGCGTAAACGTCACATATGGTCTCGACAACATGGTCGATCCATTCAACCCCTTCGGCGACTTCAGCCCGTTTAGAAATGGTTGGTTGCTTGCTTATGGCGGGCAACTCAGTTCGAGAGAGCTGATTGAATCAATTCCAAGAATGATTACCGATAATGCCGCTCGCATGTTACGGTTGAGCTCGTACGGAATCGCTGAGGGCTGCCGAGCCGACGTTAACGTGCTAAACTATTCGAAAGTGACAGACGCCTTGAGGTTTGGGGATATTCCGCGGTATGTAATTAAACGAGGGAAGGTATTGGCGGAGAACGAACTGGTCACTAGGCTTTACACTTGAGGCGAAACGAAATTGCACTGTTGCTTCTTGGTATACCGCCCGCAGTATTGGCACTGAAGCACGGTATCGCCCTTGCTAGTGACCTCGATTACGCTTGGCACAACGGGCTCCTGTGGTTGATTCGAGATACAATTCGGATTGCCACACCGTCGCATATCACTTGTGATCGCTGGGAGTGCACTCCTCTGCATCGGACGGTACTTCGCATGGTAAACTGACTCGTATAGAAACGCCATTCTTACCGGGACACCATTCGCAGCCTGCTCGAAGTATCTGGCATTTGGCGTGTAATCAATCTCAAGCGGGATCTCTTCTATTCTAGGGAGGTGGTGTAGCACTATAGCCTCCTTCTGGGCACGGTTCAGGAGGTCTCTTGTCAATATGTAACTGCCCCTAAGTCTCTCTGCTTCCTTGGGGTCTGGAAATCGTTCCTTCTGAAGCCTTGTCACATAGATTACGTCTGCTTCTTCAATGAAATCGTATGGGTTTTCTCCCTCTTGATACTTCACGCCTCTTCTGTCGAGGTAGTCTGTAATCTCTGGCCTCATTTTGAGGCTGCCCGGTGACACTAGAGAAAGCTCGATTCCCTTGTAGTGACCCAGCCCATACGCAAGCGACGAGGCTGACCGTGTATGCATTAGGTCGCCCATTAGCAGAATATTGCATCCGTCGATTTTTCCAAACTCCTTTCTGATAGTGTACAAGTCTGTGAGGGTTTGACTAGGGTGATGTTGCGAGCCGTCCCCACCATTGAGAACAGGAACGCCGGCTACTTCTGCAGCAAATTTCGCTGACCCTTCTATTTTGTGCCTTAGCACGATGACATCTGAATAGGATTGGACCATTCGAATAGTATCGGCCAAAGTTTCTCCTTTCGCGACACTAGAGATGCCTGGTTCAGCGAATCCGACTACAGAGCCACCTAAACGCTGCATTGCAGTCTCGAAGCTAAGTCGCGTTCTTGTGCTAGGTTCAAAGAAAATTGTGCACATGATCTTATCTTTCAAGAAGCTCCTACGTTTCCTAGTGAAACGTTGCATCCAATCGGCGGTTCTGAATATGGTCTCGAGTTCCCCGCGATTGAAATCGAGAACCGAAACTAAGTCACGTCCAGTTATTACCAATGTTGAATCTTTCCTTCTTCGCATGGCGCAAATAAGGCCTGCCTTCAATTCTCGGATTCATCCGTTTCAGCGAGCAGCCTTGTAGTCTGTTTTTGTTCCTTGATCCTTGAGCTCACAACTTATTAGAATCAATACCTTTGTCCCACTGAGGAAAAGTGGTAGATCTTCTGATTCACGGTGGCACTATTGTCACCGCAAACGGGACCATGAAGGCATCAATTCTTGTGGACAATGGCAAGATAACCAAGGTGTCTGGTCAGGATCGCTTCGAAGCTGATGAAAGAATCGATGCCACGGGACTTCACATTATTCCCGGGCTAATCGACACACATGTTCATTTCCGCGATCCGGGTATGACTCAGAAGGAGGATTTTCTCTCAGGGACAAGGTCAGCTGCAAAGGGTGGTGTTACAACGATCTTTGATATGCCGACCACCCAGCCCGTAGTTACGTCAAGGCAAAGATTCATTGACAAGCTCAAGATAGTCGGGCCAAAAGCTGTTGTGGATTTCGCACTTTACGGTGGCGTCGGAGTTGACAATTTATCCGAGTTGAAGGGACTTGCTGAAGCTGGAGCAGTGGCTTTCAAGACTTACATGGTTGCCCCGCCTTCCCAACGTGTAAATGAATATGCTGGTACCTTTGTCACAGATGCAGCTTCTCTTTACCGAGTCATGGAGCAAGTCAAGATGGTCGGTAGGATTCTCTGCATTCATGCTGAAGACGATAACACCGTCCGCTTCTTCACTGAGCGCCTTCAGGTACAAGGAAGGCATGATGCACTTGCCCACTCTGATTCTCGACCTCCGCTTACCGAAGCCCTAGCTGTGTCACAAGCTTTGATGATATCTGAGGTCCTTCAGGTGAGAATCCACCTGTTACACATCAGCACTAGCGCCGCGGTTGCTCTCATGCATCGTTGGAAGAAGAACTCAGTTGCGACAGCGGAAACATGCCCACATTATCTCTTACTTACAAGAGAAGCCCTCAAAGAACATGGGCCCAACGCGAAATTCAATCCACCGCCGCGAGACCGGCCGGATAATGAAGCACTCTGGCGAGGGCTTGCCGACGGCACTATCGACATGATTGCTAGCGACCATGCACCTCACTCGGTACAGGAAAAGGAAGAAGGGCGATACGACATCTGGAAGGCCCCGCCTGGAACACCCGGGGTAGAATCCCGCCTTCCACTGTTACTTACAGAGATGCAGAGAAAGAGACTTACCCTTGAAGATATCGTCAGGTTTTGCTCTACGCAACCTGCAAGAATTTTCGGGATCTATCCAAGAAAAGGAGAGATAGCTGAGGGCTCCGATGCAGACCTTGCATTGGTAGACCTTCGAAGGGAATGGACACTAACATGCGACGAACTTGAAACTAAAGCTAAGGAAACGTTCCTGTTCGAGGGGAGGAAGGTTAGAGGAAAGTGCGTTGCCACGATCCTCCATGGTAAGCCTGTGATGATGGACGACCACATCGTCGGAGTTCCTGGAGATGGGCGTTTTGTACAACCCAACTTGCCAGCTTGATTGCGTTTAAGCGATCAATTAACTGAAGAAACATGAGGAGATTGGAGAGTTGGAAGATTGACAACAACGCATAAGTTGCCGGTTGAGATCTGATTGGCGCGATTAAGAACAAACCGAATCTGGAAAGTCAGATTGACTTAATTAGCGCACTCTGTGGCGTTCTCTTTACGATGCAAATGGTTCTCAAACCCGGCATACACGGGGCTTCTGAAGGCGAGCTAACGCGGATAGATGCGATCGAGAAAGTTACCGGCAGAACTAAGTACACTTCCGACATGGTTGATGTAAACGCTTTGTATTTGCGGATTGTGCGGTCCTCGTATCCCCATGCGCTGATAAAACGAATCGATACGTCAACAGCCCAAAAAATAGGCGGCGTAGTCAGGGTTATTACGGCGAAGGATGTTCCTGGCGCTAACGAAGTTGGTTTCTTCATCCAGGACCAACCGCTCTTTTGCGATAAGAAAGTGAGATTCATTGGCGATGCTATCGCAATGGTTATCGCGGAGACGCCGGAGGCTGCTGAACTTGGAGTCCAAGCAGTGGAAGTGGACTACGAGCAACTTCCAGGGATATTCGATCCAAAAGAGGCGCTACGAGACGGCTCTGTGAAAATCCATGATGCAGGTAACCTGCTTGATCACTATTTTGTGAGAAAGGGGAATGTCGAAGAGGCATTTCGCAAGGCCGACATCATCGTCAAGGGCACCTACAAGACTCCGGTTCAAGAACAAGCGTATTTGGAGACGGAAGACGCACTAGCATATTACACTGAAGACGGCGTCACTGTAATCGGGTCGTTGCAGTGTCCTTTCGCAGTAGAGAAGGCTGTCAAGCTTGTTCTCGGAAAAGCAGTGCCTAACGTGCGGATAGTCCTAGCACCTACCGGCGGAGCATTCGGTGGAAAAGAAGATGCCCCAGATGAAGTCTGCGCTAGGGCCGCATTGGCGGCTTACTTGACCAAGAAGCCTGCTCTGCTGGCGTTTTCCAGAAAGGAATCAATAATCTTCCATCCTAAACGTCATCCCATGATAATAGAGAGAGAAATGGGGTGCACCAAAGACGGAAAGGTTACAGCCGTAAGAGCTAACATTCTCGTAGATGGAGGCGCTTACGCTTCACTCAGTCCTAGGGTTCTATTTCAGGCCGTCTGTTTGGTTGCAGGCGCATACGATGTTCCTAACGTTGATGTTGACGGCGTCGTAGCCTACACAAACAACGTCCCAATGGGAGCTTTCAGAGGATTCGGAAAACCCCAAGCACTCTATTCCGCCGAACTTCAAATGGACGAAGCCGCCGAGAAACTAGGTATGGACCCATTCGAATTTCGCCGCAAGAACATACTGCGAATCGGTTCCAAGACGGCGACAGGACAGCCACTTACGAGTAGCGTTGGGCTTGAGGAATGCCTACTAAGAGCAGCTGAAGAATCGTCTTGGAAGAGCAAGAGAACTACGTACTCGAAACAGGACGACGTCTACCGAGGTATAGGTATGTCCTGCATGATTCACCCAACAAGCCTCGGCCCGCTGGGAGTAGATGTCGGGTCTGCTATAGTCGAAGTTGCCGATGATGGCTCTGTCATCGTAAGAACTGGAATGACAGAGTACGGCCAAGGAATCTACACGGGCTTCGTGAAGATTGTTGCGCGCGTTTTAGGCCTAGAACCCGCGAAAATCAAGATCGAAATGCCCGACACAATCCTAGCATTAGACTCAGGGCCGACGGTTGCCTCAAGGAGCACTGTGATGGGAGGAAAAGCGCTGTATCTAGCCGCAAAACAGCTTCAACAAAAAATGGCGGACGTCGCCAGCCAACTAGTCTCCACAACTCCGAACGACCTCGTATTCGAGAACGACTCGATACGCTCAAAGTCTTCGGGCAGAAGAATGAGTTTCACCGAATTGGTCAGTGAATGCAGACGCAGAGCCGTCAAGCTACGCGAGGAAGGATGGAACCGAGCGACCGGAATTTACTGGGACAAGGAGAAAGGACAAGGTTCTCCATGGACATCATATTCATGGGCTGTGCATGTCGCAGAAGTAGAGGTTGACAGAGAAACCGGCAAAGTTGATGTCTTAAATTACGTTGCCGTCCATGACTCTGGCACGGCGCTTGTCCCAACTCAGTTCAAGAGCCAAATATACGGCGGGGTAGTCCAAGGGCTCGGCTATGCTCTCATGGAAGAATTGCTAATTGACAGAGGAAAGATAATGAACCCCTCGTTCTTGGATTACCATATTCCCACTGCCGCGGACATTCCGAAAATAAAGGCAATACTAGTAGAGGCACCCGACGAAAACGGACCCTTCGGAGCAAAGGGAATCGGCGAACCACCAATCGAACCAGTTGCCGGCGCAATCGCAAACGCAGTCTACAACGCAATCGGTTTCCCAATACGCGAATTCCCGTACACTCCCGAGAGGGTGCGAATGGCCATAGCCGCTAGGGAACGATGAAGTTGAAATCCTTCCAGTACCTCGCCCCAATTGCACCTTTCTCGTATCTTGCAGCTACCAGTGTGAATGAACTGCTAGAGAGCTTGGATCAGTACGGATCCAATGCTAAGCTGATTGCCGGTGGGACTGACCTGTCCATCGCCCTGAAGCAGCGTGCAATTAGTCCTGAAGTTGTAATTGACCTGAGCCCCATACGTAAGGAACTTTCAGGGGTAACTATCGGGAAAGACAACTTGACAATTGGAGCAATGACAACTTACACTGAACTTGAACAAGATCCGAACGTTATCCGTTATGCGCGTGCCCTAAGCGAAGCAGCGTCACAAGTGGGTACATTCCAAATACGAAACTTGGGTACGATCGGGGCAAACCTTGCGAACGGTTCCCCCGCCGCTGATTCGGCTCCACCACTCATAGTACTCTCTGCAACCGTCAACCTGCGAACCAAATATGAGGAACGGAAAATGCCAGTAGAGGAATTCTTCACAGGAGTTAAAAGAACCGCGATTCGTCCAAGTGAAATCATAACCTCAGTCGAGATTCCACTGAATCAACGAATCTCAAGCTATTGGATGAGGTCCGCAAATCGAAATGAAAACGTCATATCGGTCGTCTCCGTCGCCGTAGCGTCCGAAATCAATGGAAACAAGTTCGGAGAAAGCAGAATTGCGTTAGGGGCTGTGGCTCCTACCCCGATCCTCGCCAAAAAGAGCTCAACAAAACTTAGCGGAAGTAACATAGATTCTGAGACGATTGAGGCCATCTCGAAGTTAGCTAGAAATGAATGTAAACCAATTTCAGATGTGAGGGCTAGCGCCGAGTACAGAAGGCACTTGGTCTACGTACTCACCAAAAGAACGATCAACAAAGTCGTGGAGTTGGGAGGTCGCTTGGGAGAATGAAGCCTACGGACCTAGTAGAGATATCTTGCAAGATAAACGGGACTCTAGTGAAAAAGAAAGTAGCACCTAATCAGACTTTATGCGATTTCCTTCATGATGAAGTCGCCAGGACGGAAGTCAAGAAAGGCTGCGACACTGGGGAATGTGGTGCGTGCACAGTTCATCTCGATGGAAGACCCGTTACCTCGTGCCTTGTTCTGGCGCCGCAAGCGAATGGACGGAAGATCACAACGATCGAGGGTTTGGGGAAGGCGGGAATGCTTCTTCAGGAATCGTTCATCGAACTCGATGCCGTCCAGTGCGGATATTGTATCCCAGGCATGATTATGACGGCGGCAGCATTAGTCAAAGAAAAGCAGAACCCAAAAGAAGAAGAAGTCAAGCGTTACTTGTCCGGAAATCTCTGCAGATGTACAGGATACCAACAGCAGGTTCAGGCAGTAATGCTAGCCTGCAAGAAAATGGCAGCATGCAAATAACCATGCAGTTCGCTCTCTAGGAAACCGCATCTCCAGCATTGACTACTTCAAGAAAAGGTAGGTAATTTACCAGCCTCGATCATTGAAAGCGCATTTCGGTCAACTTCATCATTGCAGATAATCGGGCCGCGCGCAACGCAGCAAAAGCCGCATTGGAAAGAAAGCGAACGGGAACCACGATCTCGAGGTGTTCAGCCGACGTGCAGGCAAAGAGGATGGGCAACTTGCTCGCGTCTATAACGGAGACAATATTGTGACCGGGCGCACAGGAACGAATGTGGGAGACCTCTATATGCTAATCCGCTGCAAATAGGAAAAAGGACTGCCTCGTATACTTTACTTAATCAATTGGAAGTAGTCATTCCTGCACCAGTAGCGTCATTACGGGAATGCCCACGGTCTCTGCAAGAATGGCTGCCGCGCCTGCTTCTGCTTGGGTGCCTGATTGCGATGATGGATGGAACAGCGAATCCTTGGGCAACCTTTTTTTGGTTACAAATGACCGAGTTAGCCCCGTACGTGTGAAACATGGTTGAATTGCCTGAAGTCCGTCGGAGCTATGGTGTGCTAAAACTCTTTGTCGAAGGAAAGTGGGTCGATTCGCAATCGACCCATATCCAACCTGTCATGAATCCAGCAAATGATGAAGTCATTGCGGAGGTTCCCTTCGCCACAAGTGCTGAGGTGGATAGAGCTGTTGAAGCGGCGCGCACGGCGTTCGCAAGATGGAGCGAACTCCCAGTCACGACTAGAGCAGGATACCTATTCCGGCTCAAGCAGAGACTCGACGAGTACTTTGAGGACATCTCGAGGATTACAACTCAGAACCACGGCAAGATCATAGACGAGGCAAGAGGTGAAACGAGAAGGCTGATCGAAAACGTTGAAGTCGGATGTGCTGTAGCCTACACGCTCGCAAAGGGCGAACATGTTGACCAAATTGCTTCCGGAGTAGATGAAACTCTCATTCGCGAACCGCTCGGTCCCTTTGCCGTGATTGGTCCGTTCAACTTCCCCTCCTTGGCACCTTTCTGGTTCATTCCGATAGCCATCGCCGTCGGATGTACAGTCGTCATAAAACCAAGTGAGATAACACCTCTACCGATGCAGTGGTGCTTCAAGGCGATCGAGGACGCAGGTATCCCCCCGGGAGTAGTAAATATGATACATGGCGGCAGGGAGGTCAACGAAGCACTCGTCACGCATCCCGACATCAAAGGCGTCGCGTTCGTTGGGTCGACCCCCGTAGCCAAGTCGCTGTACAGGCTAGCAGGCGAATATGGCAAGAGAGCGCTGTGCCAAGCCGGCGCGAAGAACTACATGATCATAATGCCAGACACTGACTTGACTACAACGGTTCCCGCACTAATGCCCTCCTTCTTTGGGAATACAGGGCAACGCTGCTTGTCAGGAGCCAACCTAGTCGCCGTAG
>Ga0315280_10001773_pt1 | contig 36149 bp, 26 predicted proteins | sample YL17G06_40_MG_FD_203697 | JGI IMG/M metagenome (GOLD analysis project Ga0315280, IMG submission 203697) | Sediment microbial communities from Yellowstone Lake, YNP, Wyoming, USA - YL17G06_40 | ecosystem: Environmental > Aquatic > Freshwater > Lake > Sediment | place: USA: Wyoming | collected... | reverse complement strand
CAGGCCTGCCACTGTCTCGTATCGGCGAACAGCCGGATCCCACTGGCGAACTCGTAGACCGCCGCGAAGTGGTCGTAGATGTTGCCGTAGCCGGGGTCGGTTCTCACCTGGCGGCCGCCCGATGCCGTGCAGCGGACCGGATACTGGCCACCCATCGCCCAGACCATCAGGTCGCAGTCGTGGACGAACTGCTCTACGTAGAAGTCGCCGCTCAGCCAAGTCTGGTAGTACCAGTTCCGTAGCTGGTACTCCCAGTCCGTCATACCGGGCTCGCGCTCGCGGAACTTGCCCACACCTGTGTTGTGGCGCGTGCTCTGGAGTGCCACGATCTCGCCGAGCTGGCCGTCGTGAATGCGCTGCATCACTTCCTGAACTCGCTTGTCGTATCGCCAGCACAGGCCGGAGACGAGCGTTAAGCCCTTCTGCTTGGCCTCTTCGGACGCGGCGAGCACCTTGTGAACGCCGGGCACGTCGACCGCTATGGGCTTCTCGACGAAGGTGTGCTTTCCGGCGGCCACCGCCGCGGCGAGGTGCTGTGGGCGGAAGTGGGGTGGGGTGGTCAGGAGCACCACGTCGGTACAGTCGATCACCTTCTCGTAGGCGTCGAACCCCACGAACTGACGCTCGGGGTCCACTTCGACGCGGTCACCGACATCGCTGCCCTTGAGCCCGGCCAAGCTGCCATCCAGCCGATCCTTGAACGCGTCGCCCATCGCCACGAGCCTCGTGGCGGGGTCCGCCTTGAGTGTCTGCATCGCGGCCCCCGTGCCCCGGCCGCCGCACCCTACGAGGCCGACGCGCAAGACCTCCTGGCCCTGGGCGAAGGCCCTCGGCGCGAGCTTGGCCGCCACCGCGCCGGCCGCGGCCGCGGCCAGCGACGTCCTCAGGAAGTCACGGCGAGTGACAGGGCCCGTCGAGGCGCCCGTTGACGAGCTGCTGTTCATAGCTTGCCTCCGGTTCCACGCTGTTGCGGCTCGTGGCCGGCCGCGCCGACCCGTGCCTGTCCCGGGTCATCTTCTTCGGTGGCGCGCTGTGGCCTTCGACCGTGACGCAGGCGCCGGCGTCATGCCAGCGCGGCCGACCTCCCGCTCTTGGCGGAGGCGTAGGCCGCGTCCATGATCCGCATCGTCTTCAGGCACTCCTCGGGCTTCACCGCGGGTTCGGCGCCTCTGTTGAGGTGTGCCGAGACATTGCGGTAGTACTCCTCCCACGCCGTCGGTACGGGCGCGATCTCCACCCCTGCTCCGAGTGAGCCGACCTTCGTCCGCACCCTCACGGGATCGTCGCCAAAGCCCTCCTTGGTGAGCGCGCCCTTCTCGCCGAGAACGCGCCAGCGCTGCTTCGAGGACCAGGCGATGGAGGTGACCTCGAGGTCCGCCACCAGGCCGGACTCGTAGCGGATCAGCACCTTGTCGTGAGTCTCGATGTCCGTGTCCCACACCCGGTGCGGCATCTCCGCGTATACGGAGACCGGCTTGCATCCCGCAAGGATGTTCGCCTGATCGACCAGATGCGCGCCCCAGTCGAGCAGCCAGCCGCCCATGTGCTTCTTGATCGCGCGCCAGCCGCCCGCCAGTCCGAAGCCGCCGACCGAGGACTCGATCTGGAAGATCGGCCCGAGTGTGCCGTCTTCGACGATCTTCCGCACGGTCAGGAAGTCCCCGTCCCAGCGCCGGTTCTGGAACACGCTGAGCATGACGCCGGCCTCCTCGCACGCGTCGATCATCTTCTCGGCCTCGCGGGCGTTCAGGCACATGACCTTGTCGGTGACGACGTGCTTCCCGGCCTTCGCCGCGGCGACCGTCAACGGGCAGTGAGTGTCATGGGGGGTCACGATCACCGCGAGGTCTATGTCATCGGCCCTGAACACCTGTCGCGCGTCCGCGAGGGTGCGAATGCCCGGGAAGTCGGCGGCCGCGGCCGCGCGCTTGCCCTCGTCCACGTCGCAGACCGCCGCCAGTTCGAGCCCCTCGCAACCGTTGATGTACTGCGCATGCACACGTCCCATCCCGTACCCGATCACGGCGCACCGAATGCTCACAACGATCCCTCCTCGGATTGTCGGCGCGGAGTTCCGACCGGGCCGCTGGCGCTCCTGCCGCCGCGCTGAACCGAGGAGCCCGGTTGGGGGTTCCACTCTGGGGTGGCTCGGCGAGCCGCCCCAGGGAGTGAACGCCGGTGTCGACCTCTACCCACCTCCTCGGTGCCGCCCGCAGGCTCCACTCAAGGGGCCAGAACGAGACCGCGATCGAGGTCTGCCTATCCGCCCTGGACCGCGGGGAGACGGGCGCCGCACTGCTCACAGTGCTCGCGGCGTGCTACTACGATCTCGGCCGAACCGACGACGCCCTAGCCGCAGCCTACGCCTCCTGCGTGGTTGAGCCGCCCACGGCCGGGCGCGTGACCGATCTGGGCGTCCTGTGTGAAGACGCCGGCCTACTCGTGGAGGCCCAGAGAAGCTACCAGCGCGCTCTCGAACTGGACCCGCATCATCCGCGGGCCGCGCGTCTGCTCCGGGCCGTCAGGCAGCGCATCGTCGCGGCTGACTCGGCAACGCTGCTCGAGCAGTCGTCGGCCGCGAGCGCGGCGTCGCAGCTTCGCAAGGGAGACCCCGAAGCCGCCGCAGCTACCGCCGACAGACTGGAGGAGGCGGTACCGCACAGCGGGGTTGTCGATCTGATACGAGCGGCGGTCGCCGAAAGCGCCGGTCGCTACAAGGAAGCGGCCGAGTCCTACGCCGCCGCGGAGCGGTCCGTCGGGCAGGCCGCCGATGCCAGAGCGAGGGCGCGCGAGAAGCAGACGCGGGCTCGCAACCGGCAGGCTCTGCCCGTCCTGAGCCGTGTGCAATGCCTTCTCGAGTCCGGAGACGAGGAGGGCGCGGCGCGGGCCGCGACCGCCCTGATCGGGCTCGCGCCCGACTCACCCGCCCCTTATCTGCTGTGGGCTCGCCTTGCCGCACAGCGGGGTCTCGCGGCAAACGCTGTGCAGAACCTGCGCGAAGCGCTGAAGCGGGCCGGACGAGGCAGAGACGCGATCGCGCTGCGCATCGCTCAACTGAACGGCAGGCTGGAGGCCATCCCGACGGAGGCAGCATCATGACCGTGGCGATGATGGGGGTACTGCACGCCATATACCGCAGCAGCCTCGCGCAGACGCCCAGCTTCGCGAGACTGCTCGCCGCAAGGTCGCCCAGGCCGCAGGACGCCATCGACGAGCTGATCGCGGCGGCCGATGCCCAGGCGCTGAGCGACCTAGGCCCGGCTGGGCTGCCCGAGTTTGAGCTCCTGGGTCTGGACCCCTAGGACTCCTCTCCGCTCTCCGTTCCGCTATCCGCGCCATCGTCGTCGGAAACGTTGCCGGGAAGGACCACGAAGGTCTGCCCCGATCGCACGTGCGTCACCGTGAGGCTGCCGTCTTCGTTGACCACTACCGTCCACATCGCGTGTCCGGATGGGTTGGAGACCAGTATCGAGCCGTCGTCCTGCACCTCCGCCGTCCACCGGGTGCCGTCCGGCATGTTGATGGTGAGCGCGCCGCTCTCGTCGCGCGTGACGGTGAAGGAGTGGTGGCCGAAGCGAACAAGGAGCGAACCATCCTCGTTCTCGCGGACGCGGAACTGCCAGCCGCCGGGGCCCTCGCACTGCATCTCGCCATTGGGGTCATCGGCCGGCGAAACCACGCAGTCAGCGCCCTCCGGAAGGTGGACGCGCAGTCTCCGTCCCTGTCCGCCGCCCTGGTCCTCCCAGTCCGCGTTCATCATGCGGTTACGATGGCGTATCTGCCGGGGACCGTCGGGCGACCCGGTTACCTCGGTGCCGTCCGGTCTGAGTACGCTGTAGCTCCCGTCTCCGTCTACGTCGAACGCCGTGCCATCGCCCATCATCTGACGGTGCCGGCGCCGGTTCTGGTCGCCACCGTTGCCGGTCCCGTCGCGCGAGCCCGCGACGGACGCGGCCGCACGCTCGATGACGGTCGCATCGGCCGCGATGGCTGCGAGAGCCGCAGCGTAGGCAGCCGTGACGGCCTCCTCGCTGGTTGGTTGCGTTGTGCCTGGTGTAGCGCCGCCGCAGCCGGCCACGACAGCCGACAGACCTGCCAGCACGGCGCACGTCAACACGGAGATCCCGTACCTCATTCCGTCACGCTCCGATCGCCTGGGATGAGTGTGCTCTTAACACTCTACTCATACCACAGACAGGCCCAGCCGTCGCGGTATTCCACTAACGCAGGTGGATGGCTGACCTGCGGGGCGACCCGCCACTGTGGTGTATAATACCGTCGGCAGGGAGGACTCACAAGCTTGCCGGGCCTTGCTTACCAGCCCGCTCAAGGGGCGTACCATGAGATCCGCATCTCCAATGGCCTTACTCGCTCTAACGATGATCGCGCTCTCGTCCCTCGCTTTCGCGCAGAATACCACGCCGGCGACCGGCCAGGGCGCTGCAGCCTACACTGAGACGCAGAAGAACGCGCCGCCGATCGGTCCTGCCGTCAAGCCCGGCACACTCGAGCCGGCAGGCTCCGGCAACGGCGCCACCACTTCCGCCGAGGCGAGCGCGACGACCGAGCCGTCCACGGCCGCGCCGACCGAGACCAAGGCGCCGCCGACTACGGCGACTGCCACCCCGAACGGCGCGGGCAAGCCCGGGAGCAAGAACGGTCCGAAGATGGCCTACACCGGCGCCGACCTGCCTCTGCTCTACGCCGTATCGGCAATCCTGATCGCCGCCGGCGTCCTGGTGATCGTCGTCACCCGCCGAGCCTGCAGGCGACCCGTGTAGGGGCGACCGGCGGTCGCCCTGCATCCCCGCGCCCGGCCGCAGTCGCTGACGCGTCGCCGCCCCGTCGCGTCACGTGTGTGGCGTTGCGCCGCTGCAGCCCCCGAACCTCCCGGGGCGCCCGTGTCTCTTGCTCTGATGAGAGGGGCACCGATGGAGAGGCGAGAGGAGCTTGTGGCGCGCGCCAGCCTAGGCAACGGCCTCCGCCTCGGACGGGACCTGGACAGTCACCCGGAACGCGTGAGCCTCGGTGAGCCCGCCGGTTTGCGGCGGAACGGTGGTTCCCTCCTCAGGCACTGGCTCCCCGTCCAGCAGAAGGCCCTCAATGTGGCACTCTATGGCTTCCTTGGCCATGGCGAGGGCCTCGTCTTCGCTGTCCGCCTGGGTGACGATGCCCGGAAGCGACGGAACGGTCACCATGTACCGCCCCTCCTCACATGGCGTGAGCAACACCGTGTAAGTCACCTGGATCGCCTCCACAGCCATCTTCGCCGGGCGAGGCGGGCGTCCTGCGGTCCCGGCAGGCCGGCGGCAACTGTCGCAGAAGGTGACAGCAGTTCAGCCGGAAGGTCGGTACTCACTTGCGTACAGCCTGCCTGTTCTCCGTGATCCTAGCCGCCACATTGGCTCACACCGCCCTCGGCCAAGACCGCCTGAAGGGGCTGCCGGCGGATCTCGTGGCGGAGATCCGCAACCCGGGCGCTCTCCCCGAGGCAACCTACGTCTCCGTAGCCGAGTGGGAGGCCGAGGTCGCGCCCCACAACATCGGTCGGGTCGTTCAGGACCCCGACGCCTCCGGCGGAGCGGCTCTTGAGGCCATGGCGGGGAAGGATCGCGCCGACGTTCTGCTGTTTGGGCCGTACCTGGAGACCGAGCCGGGCGACTACGTCGCCTTCTTCCGCCTGAAGCTGCTGGAGCCGTCGGAGGGCGACATTCCCGGCCGGCTCGATGCGTGCACCAACTACGCCCAGACCATGCTGGCCGCTTCCGACATCACGTCGCGCGAGTTGGGCGATGAGGGCTACTATCAGGTCCCGATCGGGTTCAGGTACGAGCGTGGGAAGCTCGAATGTCGACTCACGTGGTCCGGCACGGTGGGCATCCGTGCCGATCGCGTGTCTCTCTTCCGGCTGCAGGACGCGAAGCTGCCGCCGACGGGCTGGCGCGTGCCGCAGCCGGTGCCGAGCGGAGAGCCGAAGGACGTCGCCTACGTCTCAGAGCCGCGGCCGTTCCCTGACCTATTCCCGCGCAGCGCTCCTCCGGCAGACGAGCTTCTGGTGTGTGACCTGCAGTCCGAGCGGGCCGACATGCGGATGCTCATCTACTCCCTGCAGGGCCTTGTGAACCGCGAGCGGCCGCGGATCTACTGCCTATCGGTCCCGACCGACCGGCAGTGGCTCGATCACTTGCTGGAGCGCGGCTGGGTGAAGTCGACCAAGGACATCGCGGCCGCGGAGCTGCCGGCCCGGTTCCCCGCGGACGTGAAGGGCATCGTCGTCGTCGACGCGGAGCTCCCGGCGACCCGCAATGTCGCCACCATGATCGCCTCGGTGAAGGGCGGGCTGGTCGCGTCGCCCCGGCTGGCGAAGACGCTCGGCCTGCAGGTCCTGGACGACCTGCGCGGCCGCTGGAAGACGAGCGTCGAGGCCTACCGCTGGGCATGGGACAACCTGTGGCCCCAGATGAACCACCACGTCGTGGCCTGCCTGTGGCCGGACCACCTCGCTCTAAGGGACTACCTTGTGCGGAACCGTGTGTTCATCTTCTGGCTCCCGGGCTGCTTGGATGGTGCGAATGAGTACTCGCGCCCGGATGAGGAGGTCCGGCTCGTCGAGGAGATGCTCTCGAAGATGCCCACCAACATCCCAGTGATGGGGTACTGCTGGGCCGGGCAGGACGTGGGCATCGGCGAGGGACCGGGCGTGAGTCTGTTCGCCGAGTTCGGGAAGTACCTCGTCGGCTCGATCGACTGCGGGAACCTGTCGGTCCACTCCGGCGTGCGCGTGGGCGAACTCAAGCAGAAGCCCGCGCCGCCCGCTCCAGGGCTGGAGGACGGCAAGGCCTACTTCACCTTCGTGATCTCCGACGGCGACAACCTTCCGGTGCTGACCAGCGGCAACTTCCCGCAGCTCTGGGCCGACAAGACTCGCGGCTCATTCCCGATCGGCTGGACCGTCTCCCCCTCGGCCTCGATGCTGATACCCGGCATCGTCGACTTCTACTACGGCACGGCTACCCTTGACGACGACTTCATCGCGGCGGTCTCCGGCGTCGGCTACACGTACCCCGACCTGTACGGCAAGCGGTTCAGGGACGCGGACAGACAGCTTGTGTACGACGAGCTCCTGGACCAGACCGCCGAGTACATGAAGCGCTCGGATCTCCGCAGCGACTGGATCATGAGCGCCACGAGGCCGGAAGTGATCGCCCGGTACGCGGAGCGCATCCCATTCCTTGAGTCTCTGTTCCCCGACTACGGGCGCCGCGTGATAGGCGCCGATGAGGCGACCTACGCGACAGCGCGCAACGTCCCCGTCTTTCACGCGGTCACCGGCTGGCGGATGGACGCGAGCCGCGAGGAGCGGATCGCGCAGATGGTGGACGACATACGACGCATGGCGCCCGCGCAGCGACCCGGCTTCCTGCACGCGTTCGTTCTCAATTGGTTCTGCGATCTGCCGATGCTGAAGGAAGTGGCGGACCGGCTCGGGCCCGAGTACGTCGCGGTGAGACCGGATCATCTCGCGGAGCTGTGGCGCGAGGACATGCGCCGCAGGCAGGTGTCCGTGCGGCTTCTCCCGACGGCCGCTGGCATCGAGGGGATGCCCCTCGCCCTGCAGGCGACTCTAAGGAACATGACAGACGCGCCGCTGTCGGCTCACGTCGCGGTCGAGGGCGGTCTGCGCGATGCCATGGCGACACCGGCGGAGGCGGCCCTGGAGCCAGCCCGCGACCAGCGCGTCCTCATCACCGGCGCACCTGAAGGCGACCGCGTGAGCTTGGTCGTGACGGGCGGTTTCGGCACGCAACGGTCGGAGGTGGCGCTACGCACGATCTCGAGGCGCGAGGTCCTGGGGTCCCTGCCAGACGTCAAGGCGCTCATCCCCGCCGCGTACCTCGAGGCCGAGCTGATGCCGCACATCGGCGGATCGCCTGCGCAAGACGCGGAGGCGTCCGGCTCCGCGGTCTGGACAGCCGCACCCGGCACGGACAACCCCTGCCACGTCGTCTACGGCCCGTACGCAATGCTCGACGCGGGGCGGTACCTGGCGCTGTTCCGCGTCAAGCGTGTCGGCGAGGGGACGGGCGTGCTGGCGACGCTGGACACGGCGGTGGCGGGGACCTCCGGGCCACAGACGGGTGTTCGCCAGGTCCGCTGTGAGGAGCTGCCCGAGGGCGAATGGCGCTGGGTGCCGATCGCGTTTGACCATCCCGGAGGGCAGTACGAGGCACGCGTGTTGTGGAGCGGAGCCGCCGGCATCGCGGTGGACGCGATCGCGTTGTGGAGACTGGAGTAGGGGCCCGGGAGCGCCGGCGTCCCGCCGGCATAGACCGGGTCCCTCGTTACGCCGCCTTCGGCGGCTACTCGGGATGAGCGGGATCGGTACACCGACATGGACGCCGGTACCACGGAGATCATAGACGGAGGCAGCCAGATGCGCTCATGGGCATGTGCAATGGTCCTCGCGCTGCTCGCGCTCGCGGGTTGCCAGACCGGAACAGGCGCTCCGAACGACGGCCAGCCGCCGGCGCAGGAGTTCGTCGTCTGGCAGTTCTCGGAGCTTGGCGGGCTTCCCCCGGTCCTTCCGTTCCAGGCCGGAGCACGACCCGTGCGCGGACAGGCCCTCGCCGATCCAGTCTACCACACCCAGGTCGTTCGCGTGAGCGACAAGGCCGCGGACGGCTACTCCTCGCCCGGACTCGAGAACGAGTACGCACGCTTCTCGCCCGAGAACGCCGACGGAACGCGGGTGCTGCTCCGCGGCACCGACGGCGTGTGGTTCATGTACTCGTGGCCGGGCCACGAGAACCTGGGTCAAGTCCAGATCGACAACCCGGACATGGAGCCGCGCTGGGACGCCACCGACCCGAACGTCTTCCGCTATGTCGAGGGCCCCGCGCTCCGCGAGTATCGCATCGACACCGGTCAGGGCACGGTCATCCACGACTTCAACGAGGACAATCCGCAGTGCGCGGTCGTCCGGTCGCGCTACGAGGGTGACTCCTCCACCGACGCGCGGTACTGGTGCTTCATGCTGCAAGACGAGAACTGGAACACCCTCGCCGTGGTCTGTTACGACCGCCAGGGGGACGCGATGGTCGGCCGGCTCGACAACCCCGAGGCGGCGATCGACAACGTTAGCATGAGCATGAACGGGCAGCGATGCATCGTCGTCTGGGACACCGACCCGGCGACGCCGCCGAGCGCCTTTTCGCGCGACTTCGGCACTCGCATCGAGCTTCCCGACGCGCCGGGACATGCTGACTTCGCGCTGACGGCCGACGGACACGAGGTCTACGTCTACCAGAACATCCACACCGACTGGATCGCGATGGCCGACCTGGAGACCGGCGCGGAGACGAACCTGGTGCCGATCCCGTTCGGGGACAACCCGGATATCGGGCTTCACATGTCGGGGAACTGCACCGCGATTCCGGGCTGGGTGCTCATATCGACCTATGGCGCATCGACCCAGGCGCGATCGTGGATGGACCAGTCGCTGTTCTTCGTACAACTCACCGTCAACCCGGTCATCTGGCGCGTCGCCCAGACGAACTGCCTGCAGAGCCCGGGCGATGAGCGCGACTACTTCGCCGAGGCCTTCGCGGCCGTGAACCGCGCGGGCACTCGCGTGTGGTGGGGGTCCAACTGGAATGTCGCCGGCAGCCCCGCGTTCGAAACGTACGTCGCCGAGCTTCCCGCGAACTGGCCCCAGCAAGTCCTCGCGGTCCCGTAGGGGCGACCCGCGGGTCGCCCGTGTGACGGGGGCCCCCTCACCCCGTCCCCCTTCGACGGGGCTCAGGACATGCTCTCCCCGCGGTGCGGGGCGAGAGAGTAGGGGCGACCGGCAGGTCGCCAGTCCCGGCTGGCCGGTGTTCGCGCCGGCCATACTCGCCTTGCTGGGAGGTGCGGTGATGAGCGATGCGCCGGCTGTGGAGATCCATCAGCTTACGCCCGGGATCGAGGGTACCATCGAGATCCCGAGGCTGGGCACATGGGACGGAAGCCGGATCTACTGCGCGTACTCGCGCAACACTGACTCGATCTGGATGCAGTGGACGGACGACGTGGGGGTGACGTGGTCCGATCCGGTGCCGGCCATCCCGAACCCGGGGCCGCGGTACATCACCGACGCCAACATCCTCGTGGACCGCGACAGGATCACCGTGTTCGCGACGCACGTGCTCGACCTGCCCGACTCGCCCGGGACGTTCGCGAAGAGCCACATTCTGGCCACGACCAGCGACGATGGCGGCCTGACGTGGTCGCCGGCCGAGCCCCTGCCGATCCGCCATGAGTACCCGGTCGGCGTCGTTCACACGCCCGTCTGGATGGACGGCGACACGGTCGTGATGGGCTACGCGTGGGACGTGCCCGCGGAGGAGCACAGGGCGGCCGCCGACGAGGGCGGCATGTTCATCAGGTCCGGCGTGCTCATCTCGCACGACCGCGGACGCACGTGGACGCCCGGCGCCGACGTCTCGGTCGAGCATCACCCGATCGGCGCGGACGAGCCGGGGATCGTCAGGCTTTCGAATGGCGACCTGTTCATGGTGGTGCGAACGTCGTACCCGACACCGTACGAGACCATGAGCCACGACGGCGGGCTTACGTGGGAGGAGCCGCGGCCCGCCACGGTTCACGCGTTCAACTCGCCCACCACGCTCCTGCGCCTGCGCGATGGGCCTATCCTCCGCGCATGGGACAACAGCCCGACGGCGCGCTTCCCGCTGGTTGTGGCTGTGAGCGATGACGACTGCCGCACATGGTCACAGCCGCGGACGGTCACGACCCCGGCCGTCGGGCCGGACGGGGCCCTCGAGTACCGTACCGCGTGCTATCCAGCGCTGGCGGAAGCCGCGGATGGCACCGTGCTGATGGCTTGGTGGCAGCGCACGGACGCGGGCGAGAACAGCGTCCGGTACGCGCGCCTAAGCCGCGAGTGGATCGATGAGGCCCGGCGGCTGCCGCGTCCGAAGCGCATCGTTGCCTTCGGCGACTCGGTGACCGTCGGCGCGCGGCCCGGCGTCGAGGAGCACCAGACCTTCCGTGCGCTCATCGAGCGGGGGCTCACGGACGAGGGCAAGCCCGTCGAAGTCATCAACGACGGGTTGGGCGGCGACAACACGCGCAGCGCACTCGGCCGGCTGGACCGCGACGTGCTCACGTGGCGGCCCGCCGCGGTGATCGTCTGCTTCGGCATCAACGACGCCGCGATGGTCGACACCGGTCCTGTCGCTCGAACGGAGCCTCGTGTCCCCCTCGACGAGTACCGGGCGAACCTGACGACCATCGTGGGTCGGATCCGCGCCGCCGGCGCTCGCGTCCTTCTGTGCACACCCACGCCGATGTCGCGCAAGTATGTCTACGCCGACCTGGGCGCCTACGCGGAACACGAGGACATCAACTACCTGGTGAGGCAGTACGCGCAGGTGGCCTGGGAGGTCAGTGCGGACGAGGGGGTGCCCCTCGTCGACCTGTTCGGGCTCCTCGCCGACCGCCTCGAACTCATCGAGGACGGTAACCACCCGTTCGTCGAGGGGCACAAGCTGATAGCGGGGGCGCTGCTCGGGCCGGCGAAGGCGGCCCTTGGCGGGTAGCCGGGAGCGCCGGCGTCCCGCCGGCATGTGTTGGGTGATGGCATGACACAGAGATGGGCCGACCGGTTGCGGTGGTGGCTGCCGCCATGTGGCCGCTCGTGCCTTCTCGCGTTGCTGGTCTCCGTCGCGCTTCCCGGCGTGTGCTGCATGTTGGCGCTGGTCTGGGTGACCCTCTTCCGCTCGGCCTGGAAGGAGTCCGGCCGGTTCAGCGTGTCGATGCCTGACGGCACTGTGCTCACCTTCACCGAGGAGGAGTACCAGGCTCTCGTCATCAGCCCCTCGGACGTTCGCAGCAGACTCATCGTGCGACCCCCGGTCGGCGACGCGTACGAGCGCACCATCAACGAGTTCGGCGGCGGCTACGATGACGTTGAGATACGCTGCCGCGAAGACGGCCGCGCCATCTGGGTGGTTGAGTGGACGACGTACTCCTGCGCCACGTCCGGCCGGCCGAGAGGCGGTCGCTACCCCACGGTTCGCGCCGCACTCGACCTGGACTCCGGCTACTTCTGGGGCGAGGGCGATCTCGACGTCACCTACTGGGACGACTCAGCCCTGCACGGAGAGTACTGGCACCCGCCGGGGACGCCGGGATACCCCATGTGGGCTCGTCCCGATCGAGGCATGACCCTCGTGCGACACAGGTTCGACTGAGGCACGCTGGGGAGGCCGTCCCTCGTTACGCCGCCCTCGGCGGCTACTCGGGATGAGCGGAACGGCAGCGCCGGCTCAGGCCCGGCCGACCGCTGGCGTCCCTACGGCGCCACGAACCGCACGACTGATGAGAAGCTGAGCGAGTTCGAGTCGTTGATCGTCAGGCCGTCGCCCGCCGCGACGATCGCGTAGTAGTCCTGCCCGGTCACGAGCCCCTGGCCGGTCACTTCGCCGCCATCGCCGAAGCTGATCGAAGTGCGCTCCGGCGTGATGGCGCCGTTGTCCCACACCAGGCCGGTCTGATTGCCGGTGTCATAGTCGGGTCGCACGTCGAACACCCAAATCTCATACACGCCGGCCTCGGGCACCGCGTTCCACGAGAACGTGACAGGGTAGGTCGGAGTCGAACCGGGCGTGGGCTCCTCGAGATCGACCGCCCCGAGCGGCCGCGCGCTCAGCCAGTCGCTCGGGCTGCCCTCGTTGCCGTTCAGGTTGAAGGCGACCAGATCGTAGTGGAAGTCCTGCGCGGCGCCGAGATCGGGTGAGATGTCGGCAAGGAACGTGGCGTTCGGGTCCCACAGAGAAGCGATCGTGTCATAGCCGTAGTTCTGCGCCAGCGACCGCCTGACATGGTATCCCGCCAGGTCCGGCTCGTCGTTGGCCTCCCAGTAGAGATCGACCTCGACCAGATGCCCGGCGGGCGGATAGGCGCGCACGCCGGCCTTCCGGTCCTCCGCGAGCGACCGTACGATCCTCGCACGTGGGTCGTTGGGCCTCCCCGAGCGGTCGATGATGAGCTGGCGCACACTCAGAGTCCCGTCGAGAACGGCCGTGTCGCCCGCGGGGTATGTGACCGCCTGCACAGAGTCGAACAGAGGGTCGGCCGGTATCGACGAGCCGTACGCGTCGAGCGTCAGGTCGCGGCGCAGATCGTCGCCCGCTTCCAGCGTGATCTCGGTCGCTCCGTTGCTATATCCAGGCGCCGAGGCGACGAGCCGGTAGACCTGCCGCTGCTGGCCCTCGGGGGGTGGCGGCGTGGCGGGGACCTGGACGAAGGAGAATGCCCCGTTGCCCTCGTCCACAGGGGTGAAGTAGACCGCGTTGTTCATGTCGAGGAACACGTACGCGTTCGCGATGCCGAGCCCTTCGGCATCGAGCACGCGCCCGGAAGCCTGAGCCATCTCGTCCTGGGTCGCCATCAGGATATCCGCGGCCATCATCCTGCCGTTCGACGGATCGACGTACACGTTGTCCCTCCGGCCGACCAGGGCGGTCCCGTCCTGGAGCGTCTTGGTCGCCACCAAGTCGTAGTAGCCGGTGGGGAGGTTCTCGCAGACGAAGCTGCCCTCGACTGTCGTGGTGGTCTCGTAGCCTGTGCCCTCGATGGCCACCGTGGCGCCGACGATAAGGCCGCCGGCCGTCTTGTCGTAGACGATGCCGGATAGGCCCGTGCGGCCGGATCGCATCAGGACCAACTCGACATCCTCATGGTCCCTACCCGTGAGGTCCACGGTCTCGCTGCGCGAGGAATAGCCACTCAGCCGCACCTCGAGCGTGTGTCTGCTCTGTCCCACATCATCGATGGTGGCCGGCGTGACGAGGCCGGTGGCGTCGCTGTCGAGCAGGATCTCCGCGCCAGGCGGCGCCGTCTGCACGTACACGCTGGCGGTGGGCGCCGAAACGGGCACTAGGTCGGCGTGGAGCTCCTGCACGCTGCTAGCGCTTCTGCTGTAGAGCGTGACCACAGTGCCGAAAGGGTAGTAACCGGAGAGCTCAAGGCGCACCACGTGCGGCGTGCCGCCGGGCGAGGCCGACAGGCCCCGGATCGACGCGGGCGTCTCCGTGCCCGTGTCGTTGCCGTCGATCGTGATGCGTGCTCCGCTTGGCGTCGAGCGAACGTCGAAGACGGGCGCGACCGTGCCGCCGTTGCCGTCCCCGTCCGGAGGGTTCGGCGTGTGGAACGCCTGGGTGAAACACCCGGACAGCACGGCAACCACCAACGCTCCCAACCCCAGCACCAGAGCAATCGGCATGTGTCTCATGGCCGTCGCCACCTCTCATGTGGACGGCATGCCGGGCAACGCCACCGGCTGGTTCCCACTATAACTATAGGACGAGCGAGATCCGCCTAATGGTACACCACCGCGTCGTGTACATCAGAAGCCGACGCGCAGCTCCGCGTAGTAGGAGAACGCGCGGTACGACCGGGCGAGTTCGCCTTCGGCCGGGGTCTGCCTGTCCCTGAAGTCGACGTACCGCGCACCGATCCCCGCGGTGAACCTGTTGCCCAGCTTGTGCGAGTAGGTGACGTTCGCCAGCACACGGTCGCTGTCGTCGAGCGGGCCACGGTTGCGGTTCTGGGACGCCTCGATGATGAGACGGCCGCTCTTGGAGAGCGCCCAGTCCACCTCCGCGTACGCGTTGTCATAGGCGGAGGGGTTCATGAGCGTCAGGCCGGTGCCGCTGCCGCCCCGGAACGACGGAGACAGCGACCCCGACACGTCGTACCCGAACGACACATTGAGGGCGTTGCTGGGCCGCCACCCTACGGACACGCCCCACCCGCTGTGGGAGACCCGGCCCCGGGTCCGCTGTAGGTAGTTGGTGTCCGACCATGTTAGCTGTGTGTTGAGGCGTAGGCTCGGTGTTGGGTCCCACCCGGCGTCTACGGACAGGTTGCTTCTTGTCTGGTCGGCCATGTAGCCGATCCCGCCCGCGCTCTGGTACTTGTCCTGTCGGGCCGAGATACCGAGGTAATAGCTCTTCCGCGGCCGGTATGAGAGGTTGGCCGAGGTGGACTCGTTGAAGCTCAAGGCGTTCACGACGGTCGTAGTGTCCGGGGTGCCCTGCCCGGTGTCGGTCTGGCGGATGCTTGGCCACGGGTAGGCGCCCTGGCTCGTCACTGTGCCCCCCCCGGTGCCTCCGCCCCCGCCGAAGCTGCCGTCGCCGGTTGCGGCCTGCTGCATGTACGTCGCGCCGCTGCTCCGGTTGTAAGACCGCTGCACGCCGAGAAGGATGTCGTCCGTGATGCTGTAGTTCAGGTTGCCCGTAATGGACGACACGCGTGAGTTGAGGGTCGTGCCCACCATGTCGCGTGTGCGGCTCTCGCCCCAGCCGACGGTCACGCGGTTCCGGCCGGTCCAGCGGTAGGTCAGGCCGGCGCGGTAGGACTCCGATCGCGTGTGCGACTGCCCCTGGCCATCGGTGGTACCGTCCGTCTGAGAAGTGTTCTGGTCGCCGGTACTGGTCGTCGTCTTCGACCCCGTCCGGTCGGCCACCGTGGCGGACGCGGACAGCCCGACGGCGCCCATGGTCTCCGTCAGGGACGCCGACATCATGCGCCTGCTGGTGGACGACTTGGCACTGCCGCTCGATGAGTCGCTTAGGGTGAGGGAGAGGCTCCCGCCGTCCCGGTACTTCCAGTCGGCGCCGGCGTTCGTTTGCCTCGTGTGGTACGCCAGAGCGGCAGCCTCGGTCGTCTGGCCCGTGTCACCGGCCCCGAGCGCGAGGCCCGTCCGGCTCTGGCCGTCGCTGTAGCGGAAGTAGGTGGTCAGGCTCTGCGACGGGCGGTAGCGTATCACCGTGTCAAGGCCGCTCCGATCCGACTCGAAGCTCGTGGCCTCGACCCGAGAGAAGCCTGAGTCCTGGTGCTGGTACTTGGCCTGAGCGGTCAGCTTCCCGCCCAGGCCCGCATAGCCCATCCGCAGGTCCCACGCGGTTCCTCCCGGTGCCGGACTACCGTCGGACAGCAGCCCGCCTCGGGACACCGCGGCCGACGTGCCCAGCGTGAACTTGCCCCACCGATAGCCGGTGTCGAAGCCGAGCAATGTCTTCTTCGAGTCCGCCCTGGCCTCTGTCTCGAACGAGTAGTACTCGACACGGACGGTGGATGTCGCAGGTACGATGTCGAAGAACTGGATGCTCCCGCTCTGCGCGTTGAAGGTGAAGTGCACGTCCAGGTCGCGGCGGGCGCCGTCGACATAGGCCACGATGGGCCTGCTCGTGTCGATGGGCCGATAGCTCAGAGTGAACGGCCCGGTGCTGTTGTTCGCGAAGAACTCCTCGGTGCGCTGGATCGAGGTGCCGGACTGCGCTGAGCCGCCGGCTATGTCCTGCGAGATGTAGGTGACCGAAACGGGGATCTTGCCTAGCTGGTAGTCGGCTACCACGCCGGTGAACAGGCCCCTCTGGCTCCCCGGACGATTCTCCTCGTACACCACCTCGATCACCGAGCTCTGCGGCACGATCATGTCTAGGAAGAACAGCACTCCCTGGTCCGGGTCGAGGCGATACCGGCTGTGGGAGACGTCCTGCCCGTCGATCCGTATCTTCACCGTCTCCTCGCGGATGGGGGTGTTGCGGACGTAGTAGGGGCCGCTCGTCCCCTCGCCTGGGATGGTCTCTCGCCTCGTGATCCCTCGCGTCTCGGACGCGAAGAACTGGAAACCGCCGCGAGAGCCTAGGTCACCGATGATCGACAGGCCCTTCATCTGCCTCTGAAGGGTCGCGAAGCTGTTCCGCGCGATGTTGCCACGCATGTCGCCGTAGGTGATGTCGAACCCCGCCTCGTGCCAGATGAGGGTCCACTCGAGGTCGGTCGGCGCGTAGGGCCTGACGCGGGCTGATCCTCGGACGTATACGGGCAGTCCGGACCAGAGCCGCCCGTTGATCATGAGCGATGCCCGGCGGTCCCACTGGCTCACGTCCGAGAACTGCTGCTCATAGGCCTGCGCGTTGCCGCTTGTGGAGCCCACGCTCCATCGGGAGCTGGCGTTGCCCGTGATGTCCAGTGTCGGGCTCAGCCCGCCGGGGCGAGTTGGGCCCCCGCCGGAACGAGTCGATGAGCCGGGGGTTACACGTACGAACTCCGTATCAGTCCCCCCCACGCCGGTCAGATCGGTGCCCTCCCCAGGGAGATCCCCGCCCGGCATAATCCCGCTGAAGGGGTCGTTGGCCCGCCCTGGCTCGAAACCGGTCGGACCCTCGCCCGTATCCGTTCCGCCCCGTGCCCCCCGTCCCGGCGGCTGGCCTGGGAAGTCAGTCCTGAGCTGATCGGGCAGCATCTCCGCGCTAGACGGAGCCGGCGCAGCTAACGAGATGAGGCCCGCCACGGCGGCGCACAGCGACCAGTCTCTCAAGCGGATGGACATGCTCACGCCGTTCCAGCTCCGGTGGCCCCCATCTTGTCAGGGCTCGCCAAGAGCCTCCATGATAACGTCCACGTTCCGGCGGGCCAGCTCGCGCTCCCGCTCGACCGCCGCGGCGTTGGGGACGTGGCCCAGGCTCCGGGCCACGCTCTGCGCCACGTCGGTCGGATCATAGGGACTCGCGGCCCCGCACAACGGGGCCTGCCCCAGCCTGTCCAGCAGGCCGTCTATCTTCGGGTCATACGAGACCCCGTTAAGGCTCAGCCCAGCCAACGCGCCCAAGATGAGCGCGTGCAAGCGCATCGCAAGCAGACCCCCGCACCGACCGAGGGCGGCCACGGCCTCCTCCGGCCTGGCGTGCGGCCCAACTGCGTCGGCGGCCACACCTGACAGACGCTTGGCCTCCCCCGCCAGTCTCAGATCGTCGGGCGCGAACCCCACCCATAGCACGTCACAGCCCAGCTCCGCCAGACCCCGCGCCACGCGCCCCCACCACTCGGGAGTGGTGCCCGCCCGTCGCCATGGCCGGGGCGCGAGCGCCACCAGCCGCGGGGCGCGCTCCCCTACGGACCAACTCGGCACGAGCCAGGCAGCGTCCGCCGACCTCGTGATCGGTACCTCTGGCGCCAGTTCCTCCGCGAGCCGCAACGACCTGTCGTCCCGGACGGCTACCCCGCCGCTGCAGCCCAGAGCCCACCTCGCTATGCCGCGTGCGATCCGCGTCCGAAGAGGGCCGATGCTCTGACCGACATGCACCACCGGGACGCCGGCGCGCTTGGCGCGCAGCACCTTCTCGGCATACCAGACACACGAGAGCGTGCTGGTGGCATCCTGAAAGATGCCGCCGGGACCCATACAGAGGAGCCGCGCGGACCGCACCGCGGCGGCCGCCCGTGTTCTTGGAATGGGCTCAACAGACTCCTTCCAGTAGCCCGGCTGTGGGCCCGACAGCGCGGCCAGCGACAGCCCCTGCTCGCGGCGCAGTGTCTCACCCGCAAGAGCGCCCAGCAGCGTCTCATCGCCCAGGTTGCCGAAGCCGAAGTAGCCGCAGAAGAGGACGTCGGTCATTGGTCTGCGCTCGGGTCCGGGCTCGTCCAACGCGGCAAAGCCCGGGTCACGACGGCGCACACCACCCACCCGATGAGTCCCCCGAGCAGCACGCCGTAGAGGGTCCTCAGGCCCGTCGCGGCAAGCGGCGAGTGGATGTGACAGAACGTGTTGAGCAGCGAAGTTAGGCCCACCGCTACGAACACCGCCAGCGGCGTCGCGCAAGCCGTCCGCCCGCGCGCGGCCAGGTAAGCGGCCAGGACCAGCGCCGGGTGTCCGATGAGGAACTCCTTTGTCCGCGGACGGTAGACCAGGAACGACTCCAGGGCGCCACGCATCGCCTTCTCGAGCCCGCTCTGCGCGGAAGCCCCGGCGTTGCCGCTGCGGAGCATCCAGTACCCGCCGGCGCCCGCGAGGACGATCACGAGCAGAAACGTGCCCAGCGTCATCTGGTGCCCGAGGAACGCCCGGAGCCGCGCTGCGCCGACCCGCAGCCTCTCCGTGAGTGGTGTCGCGGTATAGAGCAGGCCCAATCCGTAAGCGAGCGCGACCAGCAAGACCGGAGCAGCCAGCGCGAGCTTCACGCCTCTGAACTGGTCTACCTTCGTCATCGTGAGGGTGTCAGACACCATCCCCGCGAGGAGTAGGCCGCCGGCCGACGTGATCGCGGCTGCGAGGAGCAGCGCGCCGGCCGCCCTGCGCCACGGCACGCCACCCGGCCGGTCGAGCCCGACGGCAAGCGCGGCCACCGTCGGGAACGACACTGCGCCAGTGAGCGCAACAAGGTCGCGGCCGAGCGATGTGGCGATTGGGCCGCCGACGCACACTAGCATCCCAGCCGCCGAGAGCACGGCCCAGAGCGCGGTCGGCCCCAGAAGCTGGAGCATGAGTAGAGCGGCGCCGCCCGCGATGCCGATCCCTATCACTGGGTCGAGCCGATGCGACGTGTTGACGAGCGGCGGGAGCGTCGCCGCCCCCACCGCCAGGCCGCTTGCGTCCACCTCGTGCTTCACCGACGCGATGTACTGCCGGTTGAACTCGAGCGGGTCATCTGATGCGCGATCGAGAAACAGGCGCACGAAGCAGCACCTTATCCCTCGCTCTCGCACGCCGCGACCGAACCGGTCGACGGCCGCGTCGCGGCTGAGCTTCAGCAGCTCGGACTCGCCGATAGAGTGAGTGCGGATGACCTGGCCCCCAAGCAGCCTGCTGAGCTGCTCGGTGCCCTGTTGCACGTCGAGCTCGATGGCGTAGTACCGCTGCGCGCGCGTCCGGAGCTGCTGGGCGGTGGCGCCGATAAGGTCGCTGTTCCCGAGCACGAACTTCCCCTGGAACAGGACCCCCTGCAGCCCGGCGGAGTCGATCTCATCGAACGTCTTCTCTAGGCCGACCGGAGAGATGACCGGCGTGTCGAGCGGCCGCGCGACCGGGATCAGCCCAGCGCCGCGCACTGCGTCGACGCGACTTGAGTCCCAACCGACTCCGACCTTCTCGAGGCGCTCCAGGCTGCCGTCCACGGCCAGGACCGAAGGATCGCCCGGCACCTCGGCGACGTGCCACTTGGCCCGCAGGTTGGCAGCGACCCGCTCCCTCTGGGCCGTATCTCCGCACCGGATGCGCACGTTGCACGCGCATTCCGCCGCTCGGCTCGGGCCGTAGTCTGCCGCGCATAGCTCGGCGCGACCGGTGTCGATGAGGGACTTGATCGAGTCCTCCGGGATCCCCACACCGGTGATTCCGCCGCTCTTCATGACGGCGAGCACCTCGTCCGGCGAACGGCCCGTGGCCCCGGCAAGCGTGATGACCTCGTCGTAGTCGACCACCAGCTCGACACCGCCGCCAGCGGACTCGGCGGCAAAGCGCTCTCGCAGTACAACGGCCGCGCCGCATAGGCCGACGGCGACCGCGACGACGCACACAGCGGCTCTAGCCCGCAATCCGCATCTCCTCCGAACCCATCGAGCCGGCGCTTGGCAGCTACGACCCCTCCGCGAGCAGCGCGATCCCGCGGTCCGTCAGTACGCCGAGACGCGGGCCGTAGATGCTCACGACGAGGCCATCGCGCCTGAGCCACCGCAGACACGCCAGTGCAATCGCCAGGCCCGGCAGGATCAGATCGGCCCGCTCCGGCTCGAACAGCGCGTCCCGTCGCCCGGCCGGGGTCATCCCGCTGAGCCGCGCCGCCAGTTCGGCCAGCTCGCCCACCGACAACCAAGTGCCGTTCAGGCGAAGCGGCTCATAGGTCCGCAGGCCAAGATGCAGCGCCGCCAGGGCGGTGATAGTGCCTCCCACTCCGCTGGCTATAGCGTCGACGTACTCGGCCGGTGGCGCGGGTCGACCGGCCAGTGCATCCAGCATGGCCGCTGATGCGCTCGCCATCGCCTCCGGGGGCACGCGATCGCCCGACGCCAGCCCGGGGACCCGGCTGAGCATCTTGCGCGCCCCGATGGGCACCGAGAAGCCCCCCTTGGGCTCTTCGTCGCCCCAGGCGATCTCGGTGCTCCCGCCGCCTATGTCGAGGATGACCGAGCGATCGGGAGGCGGCCTCATCCCTGCGCGGACGCCGAGCAAGTTCAGCCTGGCCTCCTCGTCTCCTGTCACCACCCGGACAGCGCACCGGGCGGCTTCGTCGAGCGCGGCCAGGCCCTCCGCGGCGTTGCTCGCGTCGCGCACGCCCGCAGTCGCGTAGCAGAAGACCGCGGCGCCGAGCTCGCGAGCCGTCGCCGCGTAGTCGGCGACCACCCGGATGGTGCGCTCGAGCGGCCCGCCTTCGATGCGGCCCGACTCCGCGAGCGAGTCGCCGAGCCGGGTCAGCACGCCCGTGTCATGGACCAACTCAACCGCAGCGCCGTCCATTCGCACGACTAGCAGCCGAACCGAGTTGGCGCCGATGTCAACGGAGGCTCGCAGCACGTGCGCCCTCAGCTCGGGTTGGGAATCAGGCAGACGAACCTGAACAGCTCATCCGAGTCGTTGCGAAACTGGTGCTCCTCCCCGCCGGGGACGAAGATCGTGTCCCCCTCCGAGATGGGATGATCGGCGCTCTCGGCCGACCAGACGACGCCGCGACCCGCAGCCACATAGACCTCATGCTCCCACGCATGGCCGTGCCTCGGGGTGCTGCCGCCCGGTGCGACCTCGAACACGCGCATCGAGAAACGGGGCGCCCCGTCGGCGGGCGTTATCACCTCGCGGATCGTCACGCCTGTCGCGCCGTGCTCCACCGTCTCGGCGGGCGTCTTGGTGTAGTGCGCAACCTTCATGATGGTCCCTCTCCGCCGATGGGCTAGCAGAGATCCCGGAGGACTCTGGCCCAGACGGCCTTCTCTTCGTAGTCGTCAAGGAGTCTCATGCAGGCAAGCCACTGCTCGCGCCTTCGCCGACGGAGCCGCTCGATCAGCCCTTCCCAGCCTTCGTGAGCCAAGCCGGGCTCGGGCGGCTCGTGGGACACCAGGTGGCGCATGAAGGCGTCGCAATCCGTGACCATCCCGAGCGCCTCCTGCAGCGCTGTCGCCTGCCCCAAGTATGCTACCGCTGCCTCGCCTAGCGCCGGGCCGAGGAACTCCAGCGCGTACCTCAGCCTCTTCACAGCGATGCGGAGGTTATGGAGCGACGCGCCGTCCGCCTCGTCTCGCGCGCGCGGGATCCACTCCAGGACGTCGGAGAGGCGCGCCACGATGACCCTGCGCGCGTTCTCGTCGAGTGCTTCGGATGGGGCAATACCCCGAATGGGACTGCCCTTAGCCACCGGCGCCGCCCCCCTTCGCCCGCACCCTCAGTCCGCCGGTCAGGGCGTCGAGAGCCCGCGGCAGCCCATCGTCGAAGAGCTGAGGCAACATCTCCGCAAGCGCGTCGAGGCTTTCCGTCCGCTCCCGCTGCGTGGATCCGACCAAGTCCGCGATCATGACTCCTTCGGCCTCTGATGGATCGCTTGCCTGCTGGGCCTCGAGCCACTCGATGAACACGTCGCAGTCGCGCACCCGGCCCATAGCGTCGTTGAGATCGTCCAGGGCGGTGCGCGCCCTCTTCACCCTCTTGGGCGGGAACACGTCGCGGAGCAGCGCGACAGCCTCGCGGAGCCGCTTGCACGCGATGCGCATGTCATGCAGGGCCACCTCATCGTGCTGTTCGACCGCCGGCTCACGGTAGCTCGCCATCTCGGCGTACTTAGTCGCGACGATGAAGCGGGCCGCGACGCGAAACGTCGTCGTGGGCACCAAGCCCCTAACCTTCCAAGGCTTCGCCACCGCCACCACCTCCGGCCGAGCCCTCGGGCGACTTCCGTCTTAGGAGCAGCAGCGCCCGATCGTCGGACGGATCGCACAGGCCCATCACCGAGTCGCCCAGGCGCCCCAAGTCAGTGATCTCGGTGGCAAGTTTCGCTATGCGCTCGGCCACCTCCTCATTCCCGAGCACTCCGTCTGTGCCCAGGATGAGGAGATCGCCAGGCTCCAGGCGCACCGTGGCCGACTCATAGGGTCGCCGGGCCTCCGGCGGGACCGCCCCCGCGGCCGGGCCGCCGGCGGACAGCCGGTGCACGCCCGAGCGGGCCACCAGCAGGCCGTCGGGCTGGCCGGCATTGCAGTAAGTCATCTCGCCTGTCGCGGCATCGTAGCGGCCCACGAAGATGGCCACGAATACGTCGGGCCGGGTCGCGGACTCGAGGAGGCGGTCGATGTCGGCAAGGCAGTCCTCCGCGGCCGGATGGTGGTGGCTGGCCACCCAGAAGGCGGCGTAGGCGAGCGGCATCGTCGCTAAGCCGGCGAGTGTCTTGCCGGCCACGTCCGCCACCCCCACCGCGTACACATCCCCCCCGATAGGCACTATCGCGCAGAAATCACCACCACCGACGGTTTGCTCCGCGACGCTCTGGCGCACCACAACCTGGGCATCGCGCATGTTGGTCGCGATCTCCGGCCTGATGGCCTCCTGCATCTCGGCGGCCAGAGCGAGGGTGTGGCGGAAACTCACCAGCTCGAGATCACGCTGCGCCCTGGTCCGCCGCTCTCGGTCCGCGATCGAGACAAGGTACCCCATGAGCGCGGCCACCACGAGCAGCGGCACGAAATGAGACAGGGCCATGTCGAGCAGCACGGCCTGAATCGCCGCCGCCGTGTGAGCGATCCGGCTGACGAACGCGAGGACGGCGAGACACGCGGTCAGCACGGCGCCCGCCGTCCCGTCGATGATGGCGGAGACCAGCACGGGCACGTACGCGAGCAGGAACAGCGACTTGGCGTCAAAGCTGATCTCGATGCCGGGTCCGATCGTCACTACCTGCCCCGACACCGACCGCATCCACTCGCAGAGAAGAACCACCTCGACCGTGATCGCGCCCCGCTGGAGCCAAATGGAGGGCTGCCCGCGCCTGGAGGCGATGACCACCCCGCCGCTCAGAACGATCAGGAGCACCGCCAGCCCGTACGCGGTCCAGTCGATACCGGTGCTGAGGAGGAGCAGAGTGGACGCCACGATGACGACGAGGGTCAGGCGGATCCCAACGGCAACGATCCCGAGGCTCGTCAGCGCGGCTGAGGAAGACGAGGCGGACGTATCAGGGCGCTGTATGGGTGCATGAGCGGGAGCCGGCCTGCTGGTGTCGCCTTCCTGGGACATGTCACGCTCTCGTCCGCTGAGCCACCGGTGGCGACGGCCCGACGGCGGACGCCTCGAGGCGTTGCGCGGCGGTCGCTTACCTTGGGCGGCCCGCCCACTCCGAGGAGCAGCCCACTACCGGAGCCGGCTGCTCCTCGGGGCGGGCGGATTTGAACCGCCGACCCCTGGCCCCCCATGCCAGTGCGCTACCAAACTGCGCTACGCCCCGACACGGACCCAGAATGGGCATGGACCCGACCGAGCATGTGCGCTCGGCGCCGTCCCTCATTACACCATCCGGGTCACGCTACTGCTACTTCACCGCATCCTTGAGCTTCTTGCCAGCCGTGAACGCGGGAATGGCCGCCGCCGGGATCGTGATCTCAGCGTTGGTCTGCGGGTTGCGGCCCTTGCGGGCCGCGCGCTTGCGAACCTTGAAGGTTCCGAACCCGACCAGCGAGACCTGATCTCCCTTTGCCAGCGCGCCGGTGATTGCGTCGCATACCGCGTCCACAGCCTTCGCCGCCGCGGGCTTCGACAGGCCCCCAGCCTCCGCCACGGCACCAACGAGCTCCTGCTTCGTCACCTTAGCTTGTCACCTCCACGGGATGCCCAAAGACTACTTGCGGCGGCCCCCACTGTCAACGGGCCCGCGCCACAAACCGGACTTAGTCTCCACTGCGCGCGAACCGAGTGTTCACCAGCGACACCGCGCATTCCTCGATCTCGTCCTTCGGCTGGCGACCCATTAGCCCGGCAACGGCCTCGCGAGGATCAAGCCCGGCGAACAGTACATCGTGCACCGCCTGGCAGATCGGCACGTCGACGCCCTGCTCGGCAGCCACCTGGAGCACCGCTCGTGCCGTAGGCACGCCCTCCGCAACCTGCCCCAGCTCGGCAAGCACGTCGGGCAGGCTCCTGCCTCGACCCAAGCCAAAGCCGACCCGGTAGTTTCTGCTCTTGGGCGAGACACTCGTCGCGATGAGGTCGCCTAGCCCGGACAGGCCCCGGAACGTCTCCGGCCTCGCGCCCAGCGAGGTGCCGAGCCTGGTCATCTCCGCGAGGCCCCGCGTCAGCACAGTTGCCTTAGTGTTGTCGCCGAAGCCCAGTCCGTCGTTGATCCCCGCGCCGATGGCGATCACGTTCTTGACCGCCCCACCGAGCTCCACGCCGACGGTGTCCGGATTGGTGTACACGCGAAAGCGCGGGCCGCTGAAGTATCGAAGCGCCTCGTCCATTCGCTCACGAGAAGGCCCGCTCACCACGGTAGCGGTCGGGATGCCGGCGCACACTTCCAGAGCCAGATTCGGACCGGACAATGCCACCACGCGTTCGGGCGCTATACCGGCACATTCGGACAGCACCTGCGACATGCGGCGGCCGCTCGTGGGGCACAGGCCCTTGGCCGCGCTGATCGCGGTTACGCCCGGGGGGACGTGGGGACCTGCCCTGGCGCACGCATCGGCGACACCTGCGGCGGGGATCGCGACAACGACCACGGCGGCGTCCCACAACGCCTCGGGCAGCTCGTCGGCCGTGTCCATGGACTCCGGCAACTCTATCTCGCGAAGATAGCGGCTGTTTCGCCTGTTCGCGCGGATGTCGCGCAGAACATCGCGGTCCGCGTCCCACATGCGGACCCTGTGCCGGCCGCTCGCCAACAAGACGCCGAGAGCTGAGCCCCAGCTCCCGGCGCCGAGTATCGTGACCAAGCTCGCACACCCTCCGGGGTAGCTACCGCTTCCAGACGGTCGCCCTGGGCTCCATCGACCTGCACAGCCGCTTCAGGTTCGCACGGTGCGTATAGAGGGTCAGCAACGCGGCGAAGAGGGCCCAAGCGATGTAGGCCCCGTGGTAGCCGGCCATGCCCATGACGAACCCTGCCGCCACGGTCGCCACGATGGAGGCCAGGGAAACATACTGGTAGACGAACAGCACGCCCGCCCAGACGACCAAGGCGATCAAAGCCACCCAGCCGTTAAGGCCGAGAAGAGCCCCGAGGCACGTGGACACGCCTTTGCCACCTCGGAACCCCAAGAAGCATGACCAGACGTGGCCCACCGCGGGCAGCGCCGCCGTCAGCGATATGGTGAACGACTGATCCTCGAACCACGCCTTGGCCAGCAGCACCGGGACGGTGCCCTTCAAGACGTCCAGGATGAAGACCGGCAGCCCGACCTTCCAACCGAGGACTCGCCAAGCGTTAGTCGCCCCGATGTTGCCACTGCCCTCCTTGCGCAGATCGCGTCCGTAGGCGGAAGCCATCCACACGCCTATCGGAAGCGAGCCGAGCAGGTACGCTCCCACCCAGGTGACGATCGCGGCCAGCCAGTTCCAAAACCCCATCGGCATTCCCGTCTACCTCCCTCTTTCGGTACGCTGCTCCCGCGCCCGTTCTCTGACCAGGAACCGGATGGGAGTGCCATCGAGCCCGAAAGCCTGCCTCATCCGGTTCCGCAGATAGCGCTCATAACCGAAGTGCATCAGCTCAGGATCGTTCACGAACAGCACAACCGTCGGCGGGCAGGTCTCGGCCTGCGTCGCGTAGTACACCCTCAAGTGCTTCCCGCGCTTGCTGGGCGCGGGATGCTCGATCGCCGCGTCCAGGACCAGCCTGTTGAGCTGGCTCGTCGGCATCCGCGCCGAGTACTGCCCGTAGGATTCCCCAAGCTGCGGGAAAACCCTGTCGATCCCGCGTCCTGTGAGAGCGGAAACGCATAGGATCGGCGCGTAGGCGATGTAGGCGAGCCGATCGCGAACCTGGCGCTGCAGGTCCTTCTCCAGTATGGCTTCGTGCCGCCGCCGCTGTGCCGGGGTGAGCGGATCCTCGAGCTTGTACGGCAGCTCGCGCATCGGGGGCGGCTCGATCACCAGGTCCCACTTGTTGGCGACCACGATGACGAGCTTCCCCGCCTCGTGAGCGTAGCCGGCGATCTTCTGGTCCTGCTCCGTCACGCCGACCGACCCATCGATCACCAGCAGCGCGATGTCGCTCCGGTCGACAGCCCGGAGTGCCCGGACCACGCTGTAGTACTCCACATCCTCCTTGACGTGCCCCTTCTTCCTCATGCCGGCGGTGTCGGTCAAGCGAATGCGCCTGCCGCCAACCCCCACGAGCGTGTCGAGGGCGTCGCGCGTCGTGCCGGGTACCTCGCTGACCAGCGCGCGCTCATCGCCGATCAGGGCGTTTAGCAGCGAGGACTTGCCAACATTGGGCCTGCCGATGATGGCGGCCGCGTAGTCGTGGGAGGTCGCGTCCGCCTCCGCCTCCGCGTCCTCCACGAGTGGCAGCATCTCGAGCAGCGCTTCGGTGACGAGTGGGATGTTGACGTTTTCCTTAGCCGAGATGGGAATGACCTCTTCGAAGCCGAACTGGGCGAACTCGTACGGGTCGTGCTTAGGCGACTCGACCTTGTTGACCACCAGGATGGTGGGTTTGGCGGCGCGCCTTACGCGCGCGGCCACCTCCCTGTCCACCGGCATCACGCCTGTCCTGCCATCGACCATGAAGAGGATGATGTCGGCCTCGTTCATCGCCAGGACGACCTGATCGGCGACGCCGTCCGCGAGCCACTCGTCCGGAGCGTCGCCGAGGCCGCCTGTGTCCACGACGGTGACGACACGGTCACCGATCGCCACATCGGCGTACAGCCTGTCGCGGGTCACTCCCGGCTCGTCGTCCATGATCGCGTAGCGGCGGCGGCAGAAGCGGTTGAACAGGGTCGACTTACCGACGTTGGTCCGCCCCACGATCGCTACCACTGGTTTCACGTCTCGTCGCACCCCCTAAGCACAAGCCCAGCCAGCTCGGGCGCCGACCCCGCCACCTCCAGCCGCCCGCCCACCCCACGGGCGCACGCCCGCAGCTCCTCGAGTGGCACGTCGTCCAGGAACAGGTCCTGTTCGTTCAGCGCCACTGCGGGACAGATGAACAAGGCAGGCCCGGCCGTCCGCACGGCCGCGAGCAGATCCCGACCCGCCAGCAGGCCGGCAACCGTGACCGACGCCCCGAGGTACGTACTGGGCACCGACATGACGCGCACGCTACCGTCCAAGCCGCAAGAGTGTATCACGTCCGCGATCAGGGGGCCCGCGCTCGTGCCGGAGAGGATCACCGCTATTCCATGGTCGGCAGGCTGATCCACGGCGCCGACCTCACCCCCCGGCCCTTCGACGAGCTCAGGGCCATTCCCCCTCTCCGCTAGCGGAGAGGGGGTGGTCATTGGCGCAGCCAGGGACCGGGGGTGAGGTTGTCCGAACGCAGCGCGGGGGCAATGAACAGGCCCTGCGGACAGTACCCGCACCTGACGCCCAGGCCGGGCCCCGCGGAGCCCCCGCCGGAGCTCCGCCAAGAACGGGGCGCACAGGCCGATGCCGTTCTCCTCTTGGGGGTAGTCCTCGTACTCGGCCTCGGGCGGGAACGGCTCGTCCGCCCGCAGGTACAGCTCGTCGGCGGCGAAGCAGAACCGCGTCCCGAGCGTCGGCAGGAGCTCGCCCTGCCAGCGCCGCACCTGACCGATGGTCTGCCGCGCGAGATCCGGCGACACTGGTTCCAACGCCGCCAGCTTCTCCCGGTGGGCCGTCAGGCCGACTGGCACGATGCCGAGCGACCGCACGCCCGGGTGCCGCTCGGCGAGGTACCCTACGGTCTCGTCAAGCACGGCGCCGTCGTTGTAGCCCGGCACCAGGACGATCTGCGAGTGTACCTCGATCCGCTGCGCCAGGAGCCTCTCCAACACCTCGATCCCGCGCTGAGCGTTCTTGGACCTGAACAGCCGCTTGCGGACCCGCGGGTCTACGGCGTGGACGGAGACGTAGAGCGGGCTCAGCCTCTCGGCGACGATCCGGTCGACCTCCGCGCCCGTGAGGTTGGTCAGCGTGATGAAGTTGCCACCGAGAAACGACAGTCGGTAGTCGTCATCATGGATGAGTGTGCTCGGCCTCGCGCCCGGCGGCATCTGGTCGACGAAGCAGAACGCGCACCGGTTGTTGCACTCCCGGACACCGTCGAACACCGGGCCGGCGAAGGCAATCCCGAGCGCATCGTCGATGTTCTTCTCAAGCTCGATCTCGACTGTGTCACCGTTCGAGCGCCGAACCAGGAGGTGCACCTCCTCCTCCGCGACAGCATAGCGGAAGCCGATCTCATCGAGGAGCGGTACACCGTCCACGGAGATGATCTCGTCGCCCGGCCCCAGGCCGATCTCCGCCCCCGTGCCTGCGGGGTCGATCCACGCGATGACTCCTCCCAAGTCAGAGCCTCCTCAGGTGGGCTATTATGACACATGGAGCCCGGCGACCGCCCTCACCCCGTCCCCTCTCCCCGGGGTGGTTTCATCCTCGCCTGGTGGTGCCCGCACAACCTCACCCCCGGTCCCTGGCTGCGCCGGTGACCACCCCCTCTCCGCTGGCGGAGAGGGGGACGGCCCGGAGGCCAACGAAGGGCCGGGGGGTGAGGTCGGCCCGGGACGACCGGGCGCGGTAAACGAGACACCCGTCCCCTCTCCCCGGGGAGAGGGGTGCCTGCCCCGGAGCCTGTCGAAGGGGAAGACGGGGTGAGGGCGGTCGCCGCATTCGCAGGACTTGCCCTGGGGGCCGAGAAGTAACCCGCGTCCTGCCGCCACCGGGCGGCGGACGCTACCTCCGAGTTCGGTGTGCGTCCCAGTGATCGGCGCGGCGCGCGCACGGGTTCTATCGGCAAGAGGAGGCGAGACCCGATGGCAAGTCAGCAAGGTGTGGGCCTCACTGCGGCCGGCAAGGTCGTTGTGGTCCTCGTGATTCTGGTGCTGGCAGGCACCGGCGTCTTTCTGATGAGAGACAAGCTGTTCCCCAAAGGCCAGCGCGGTGGCGAAGTCAACCTGCGGGAGTTCGCGCAGCTCTCGGGACAGCCGGGCAAGGACCAGGTCGAGGCCGTCGACCCCACAGGCATCACGACGGTGACCGAATACGCCTACGTCCCCTCGGAGAAGCTGCCACCGGTGAAGGGCACCAGCGGCTACAAGTGGAACGACGCCGACCCCACGGTCGTGTTCCCCATCAACGTATGGATCGGGTGGCTCCCGCTCGTCGCGGCCAACCACGGCTTCGCGCCGAACACCGAGAGCACGTTCTACAAGGACTACAAGTTCAAGGTTGAGTTCAAGCTCATCGACGATCCGGTCATCGCGCGGGACACGTACGCGTCGGGCGACAGTCACATCCTGTGGGGCACGCTCGACATGATAGCGCTGTTCGCCCCCCAGCTCATGCAGGATAGCCGCACTGCACCGCGGGTGTTCCAGCAGATCGACTGGTCAAGCGGCGGGGACGGCATCGTGGTCCGCGAGGGCATCAAGAGTGTCGACGATCTGAAGGGCAAGACGATGGTCTATGCCCAGAACAGCCCGTCCCAGTACTTCGTCACAACCCAGCTCCTATTCGCCGGCATCCAGCCCAGCCAGGTCTCGCCCAAGTACACTAACACCGCGTTCGAGGCTGCCGCGGCCTTCGTCTCCGACCCCTCCATCGACGCTTGTGTGAGCTGGGCGCCCGATATCTACAAGATCCCGGAGAAGGTCCCCGGCACTAAGATCCTCATCACCACTTCGGACGCCAGCAAGGTCATCGCGGACGTCTGGGCCGCCAGGGCCGACTTCGCAAAAGACCACCCGGAGGTCATCGCCGGTCTCGTGGAGGGCACCTTCAAGGCGATGGAGTCCCTGGAGAAGGACGCGAGCTTCCGCAAGCAGGCTTGCGCGTGGCTTGCGAAGGGCTACGGCCTCGCCCCCGACGAGGTGGAGGGGATGCTCCAAGACGCACACTCGACTAACTTCGCGGAGAACAAGGAGTTCTTCCTCAACGCCAGCAACCCCACCAACTTCCAGCGCACCTGGGATCGCATCAACTTCGTCTATAAGGAGCTTGGCAAGATCGAGAAGCCCGTGGCGTTCGACCAGGTCATGGACTTCACGATGATCAGGAGGCTGGCTGAGCAGGGCAAGTTCGCCAACCAGACGGACACCTACACGGCCAAGTTCGCCCCGAACGACTGGGCGAGGACCGCCGAGGCGCCTGTGCTGAAGCAGGTCATCCGCATCGGCTTCTTCCCCAACTCGGCCGACGTGAATGAGCCTGCGCGCGACGAGTACGGGAACCGGGTGAAGGGCAAGCTCTATGACCCGTCCGTGCCTCAGACCCTCGAGCGCGTGGCCGCGATGGCCGGTCAATATGACCGCGCGGTCATCAAGATAACCGGCCACACCGACGACTCGTTCCGAAACAAGGTACCGTATGACCTGGTGAGGAAGCTATCCACCGATCGGGCCGAGGCCGTGAAGAAGGCCCTCCTCGACAAGTTCACCAAGCTTGACCCGAACAAGTTCGTCGCCGAGGGAAAGGCGTGGGACGAGCCTGCCGATCCGAAGAACCCTCACGACAATACTCAGAACCGTCGGGTAGAGATCGGAGTCTACCCGCTCGAGGCCCAGTAAGCCTCGCGAGTCACCGGCGCCACGGGCATCGCGCCCGTGGCGCCTGCCTCTGATGGGAGCCGCCTGTGAGCTACGAACGCGGGTGGGACGCGTTGCACCTCCGAATGCCGGAGACGATCCCCCACACGGAATACTGCTCGCACCCGCGGCTGGTGCAGGCGGTCACGGGGGCCGACCCGCGCGAGGACGGCTCGGCGTGGCTCAGGTTCTACGAGCTCACGAACTACGACCTAATGTGGAGCACGAACGACGGCCCGGGCTGGCAGGGACGTCAGACGAGCATGGGCCACGCCGTCTTCCAAGAGGACGGCACCGACTACGACACCAACGTCTACTGCCCCTTCGCGACGCCCGACGAGGTGCTCGCCTTCCGCCCGGCCGAGGAGTACGGCGTGCCCGACGTCGATGAACGGGCGGCCTTCTTCGAGCAGCACTGGCAGGCCGCCCAAGCCGCCCACCCGATGCTCGTCTACACGGGCGGGTACTACAAGACGATCTTCTCGGCGTGCATCCAGGCCTTCGGCTGGGACATGTTCCTGACCGCGGGCGGCCTGGATAAGATCGCCTTCGACAATGTGCTGGAGGGGTTCTTCGAGATCTCGATGGCGAACTACAGGGCCTGGGCGAAGACGTCCGCGCCGGTCTTCATCTGCCACGACGACATCGTATGGACCAGCGGCCCCGTCTTCCACCCCGACTGGTATCGCCGCTACGTGTTCCCGCGGTACAAGCAGCTCTTCCGTGTGCTGAAGGACGCGGGCAAGATCATCCTCTTCTGCTCGGACGGCGACTTCACGGCCTTCGTCGATGACATCGCCGACGCGGGCGCCGACGGGTTCATCTTCGAGCCGCTCACCGACCTTCGCTACGTCGTGGAGCGCTACGGTCAGTCGAAGGTCATCATCGGCAACATCGACACGCGCGCGCTGACGTTCGGAACCGAGCCTGATGTCCGCGCTGAGGTGGAGCGCTGCTGGGAACTCGGCCACAAGTGCCCCGGCTTCTTCTTTGCCGTCGGCAACCACATCCCACACAACATCCCCATCGAGAACGGCCTCTGCTACCTGCGGCTCATCGAGGAGTACGGGCGGAGGCGATAGGAGGTCCGTCTCCCTCCCTGCTCGCGGGGAGGGTTGGGGTGGGGGCCGTCGCAGCGGGTCGCGCTACCCCCTGCCACCCACGTCGTAGACCTTCAGCACCTCGTCACCATAGTGGTTGATGACCTTGACCGCGATCTTCCCTGTCTCGGGCTTGGCGAACGGTCGGCTGACGGTGGAGTACAGAGCGGACCAGGCCTCCTCGCTGATGTCGGCCCGGAGGGCGCGCTTCAGCTTATCGTACGGCTCGTCGGCGCCCGTGAAGTAGGCGTGCCGCACGAAGAAGCTCTCGCCGTTGTAGTTTGTGTCGATGAACCAGCACGCGATGTCGTCCGTGCTGTTGGAGCGTATCTCACCGGTCGTGGGGTCGTACACGTCGACCCCGCGGATCTCGACCGTGAGCTTTCCGTCGGGCGTGTCGGCAACGCTGAGGTCCGGTTCTCCGAAAACGAGAAAGAGGTTTCCCGTGCCTGTGGGCTTCAGCAGGCCTCCCATTGCCAGGTCGGGGTTGATCTTGGCGGGGAGGACGGTGAGGTCGCCGTACCGCTTGCCCTCCTCAGTGACGTGGGGGTCGAAGGCGAAGCCGCACACGACCAGGATGTCGAAGCCGATGCCGCGCACGGCCTCCTTGGCCGCCTCCTTCACGAGCTGGGGCCCGACCGTTCCGTGCTCCGGGCCGATCGTGACAGCCGCGCGGCGCACCTGGCCCTGCGAGTCCGTGAACTCGCCGGTCGCGTGGATGTACGCCCCGGGATGCGGCTCGAGGGACTCAAACGTCAGGCGCTCGGTCTTGACCCTGTTCTCGACCCCGGCCTTACGCAGGTTCTCTAGGATGAGGGTCTCGAACTGCGCGTCCGCGTCGTCACGCTTGCCCTCCGCCACCGATGCCGGGACGTCGTCGGTCTCGAGCATCCGGTGGGGTGACAGGCTCTCGACCGTGAACGGCCCGGACACTCGCACGCGCTTCGAGTCTTCGTAGGGCTGGTCGTAGAGCAGCTCGAAGTCGGCGTGGCGGCTGATGGAGTCGTCTATCTGTCGCTGCCTCTCGCGCCGCAGCTCCCACCACCGGTCAGCCAGCTTCCGCGCCTTCGCCGGCAGCTTCTCGGCATCGTCTGGGCGGGGCACTGCCCACTCCTCCCACGACTGCCCCGCGGCTTCGTTGACCTGGGCGCGCAGGGGCTCGAGCTGCTCCTGCCAGCGCTCGTGGATCTCATCGATCTCCTCGTTGTTCGCGATGGACTTGAGGGTGATGTGCGGCACGCGTCTGTAGGCCAAACCCCGGCGGATGTCGCCGTGGTACTGGTCCGGCGGCGTCCCAAGTGCTCCACCGTCTACCTCGTGGAGCTTCTCGAATCCCTCCTGGCTGTCGGCCAGCAGGTAGTACGGGTACTTCGCCGTCATGAGCCGCGTCCTGGCGAGCGCGAGGGCCACGCGGCTCGTGTCGACAGTGATCCACCGTCTGCCCCACTGCTCCGCGACGAACGCCGTCGTGCCCGAGCCGCAGTTGTGCACTGCGCACACGTCGGTGAGGAACGAGTGAGCGCCCTCGACCTCCAGGTCGTACACGTACTCGATCGTCTCCTGGGTCTCGGTCGACACGATGCGCGCGGGTGCGAGACCCGGCCCGTGATAGACCGTGTCGCCTACTCGCAGGTTGCCCGCGAAGCGCCACTGCTTGGCGGGGTCCCCGGGCAGCACCACCTCGCGCGCCGCCTCGCCGACGGCCTCGGCCACAGCGGCCGGATCGCTGCACACGTCCGTGGCTGAGACGCGAAGCACACGCAGGCCCAAGGTCTCCATGTAGTCATCGCGCCGTGCGTCGCGCGCGGCCGAGTCCGCCCCCTCATAGTGGCTCTCGCCATCGACCTCGACCACCAAGCCCGCCTCCCGCGAGTAGAAGTCCGCGATGTACGGCCCGATGGGATGCTGGCGGCGGAAGCGAACGCCCGAGCTCGGTCTGCGCAGGTGGGCCCAGAGCGTGCGTTCAGGAGGGGACATCTCCCTCCTCAGTTCACGAGCCCGTCCGAAATGGGCCGGCGGCACAGAGCTCCATTCACCTTCCGCCGAAAGAGCGCGCACGCGCCGGTTCGCCAGTACGAGGTGGTCCTCCGTGAGCCAAAGCGGCTCAGTCATGCCTTGGCGGCGCAGACCGATCATGCGGCCCTCATGGCGCCGCCTGATGACGCGGAGCACCGCGTGCGGCTGCCCGTCATGTGCGATGACGAGGTCCCCGGGGCGCAGGTGCTCGATCGGGACGCGTGCGAGGTCGGAAGGTGACCCCTCCCCGGCCCTCCCCGCAAGCGGGGAGGGAGCGGTTGTTCGACGCCCCGCTTCTTTCCCCCCCGCTTGCGGGGGGGACACAGGGGGGGTCAACACAAGCGTCCCTTCCCGCACGCACGTCGGATCAAGCACCAGATCGCCGGGGTCGGTGGACATGAGGAGGCAGCGCTCGATCATCTTGGCCACAGTCTGCACAACGTAGACGCGCGGATCGCGGTAGCCACTCGACACTGTGTCGTCCCACACGTTTGGGACTGGCATCACAGGGAAGTCGTCGACGAACCTAACATACCTGAGCTTGCGGGTGGCCTCCCACAGGCGGCCCGCGCACGCCAGGCGCGCCAAACCACGCAGGTTCGTCTTCCATCGCTGGTGGAAAGCGCGTCCACGGAAGTTGAACGGGGACAGTGGGTTTTCGGATTCCAGCGAGGTGGTCTGGAAGATGCGCGAGCCGTCGGGGAGTAGGCGCGGCTCACAGGCCTCGGCTTGGGAAAGCCGACGGTAGGTGCCCGGTGGGGTCAGCACGTGCTGGTAGTCGGACTCGGCGCCGCCCGCCTTCGCTGCAAAGAGTTGCCGGCACCTCGCCGCGTCTCGGTCGCGGGCGTACCACAGGATGTAGTCCAGGACCATCGGCATGAAGCTCTGGACGAGGCCGCCCGTTTTCTTGGCTGCCACAGCGGCCACGCAGTTCTCCGCCCCAAACACCTCGTCCATCACGCACCTGACGAGGTGCACGTTCTCGTCCCCGATCTGGACGAAGATGGAGCCGGTCTCGGTGAGGAGCTCGCGGGCGACGGCGAACCGGTCGCGGAGGTACGATAGGTATGAGTGGATGCCGAGCTGCCAGGTGTCGCGGAAGGCCCGGATCTGCTCCGGCTGGCGGGTCAGGTCCGCTTCGCTGCCGTCCTTGACGTCGCGCTTGCGCGTGGACACCTGCCAGTTGGAGCCGAACTTGATGCCATAGGGCGGGTCGATGTAGATCATCTGGACCTTGCCCTTCAGGCCCTCCTTCTCCGCCAGCGACGTCATCACCATGAGCGAGTCGCCGATGATCATCCGGTTGGTCCAGTTCTGGTCGTGCCGGTAGAACTCAATCATGTCTTCGAAGCCGAGACCGTTGAAGTCATCGAAGAGAGTGACTTCCGGCTCCGGCTCGCCGCGCCGGGCCGTGTCGCGCAGGTTCTCCACCAGGGCCTGCGGGTGGATCTTCTCCTGGATGTAGATCGGCACCACGGGGACGGCCAGGTCCTCAGCGTCCTG
>Ga0315280_10001772_pt1 | contig 36151 bp, 35 predicted proteins | sample YL17G06_40_MG_FD_203697 | JGI IMG/M metagenome (GOLD analysis project Ga0315280, IMG submission 203697) | Sediment microbial communities from Yellowstone Lake, YNP, Wyoming, USA - YL17G06_40 | ecosystem: Environmental > Aquatic > Freshwater > Lake > Sediment | place: USA: Wyoming | collected... | reverse complement strand
ATGGCGCCGATGGCGTCTGCCAATCGGCGATGCCTTGACGGAATGCCGCCGAGTCAGCTTGCGACACTCACACCGCCTTTGCCCAAAGACTCCGAGCCCACAAGCCACTTTATCACGAGCCTGCTAGTTCTGCGTAAGATGGCGGATCAGGCGGCTGCTCGAGATTGGCCAACCTCTCATGCACCTGCTCCGGCGAATCATCCCGCAGATTCGCGATCCGCTGCGTCGGAAGACCTTCGTAGTCCTCGCGGAGCACGTCGAGGTTGGAGGCCACCCAGATCCCCAGCCCTCCATAGGTCCACATGAATCTTCGTTCGGGCCGCGTGTCTTCTGCGCCCTCCAGCGCCGCGCGCGTCACAGCGCCCTCCGTGCAAGCTGCGGGGTTGACCCAGAAGGTAGAGTAGCCCCAGTTGACTTCCATACCCGCGGGCGGTAGGCCGACGAGATCCTCCGGCTCGGGACGGATCTGTTCATACGCCGGGTGACGGCGAGACCAGCCAAGGATATAGAGCGGAATGAAAGTCCCCGCTCCACCTCCGCCCATGGAAAGCACCAGTTCCGCCAGCTCCCTTACCTCCTGTGTGCTTCGGGTGGACGCGATGATATTGGCGCCGATCCCGATACCGGCCTCGCGGCAGCGCTTCATTGCGGTGATGATAGCAGCGAAGGCCCCTCGCCGACGGCACAACTCGTCATGTGTCCTCTCCAGTCCGACGACGGTGAACCAGATATACTTGAGGCCGGCGGCGTGGAAGTCCTTGAGAAGCTGGGGCGCGTCTGGATCAGTTCCGAGCCTCCAACCATCGCTGGGCCATAGATGACCTTCCTCGGACTTGTGGTACTCTTCGGCCCCCATCGCCGCGCTCCTGAGATACGACCAGATCTCGATAGGCCGCGGGTTCTCGAACAGTTCATACAACGGCGCGAACGCGAGCTTCTCTGCAAGCGGGCGCTCTCCCGCCAGTCGCGCCGCGTGCATCTGTCGCACAGCAAGGCATAGGTCTTCGAAGGATAGGCTCCCCTCCAAGTGCGACGGCTCGGACAGAGGCGCGGTAGGTCCGCGCGCGCCATCAACCTGCAAGCTTACGGTCATGGCATCGTAGATCGGCGGCCATTTCGCTATCAGCCTGGCCTTGGCCGCTAGGTCGCGCGGCATGCTGAATACAACTTTGCTCTCGGCGTCAGACACGAGCACCTCCAATTCTCCCCGCAGCGCTCGTCGCGCCCGCCAGAGCCGAGTCTTGACGGCGCCTGCGGTGATCTCCAGGTGACTGGCAACCTCGCACAGCGAGAGCCCGGCAAAGTAATGCAGCAGCACTGGCTCTCGCAGGTCTGCGGGAAGGCTTCCTAGTGCGTTCCCCACGATGAGGCGGCGCTCTACCTGTTCCTGCCAGGGGTTCTGCCATTCCTTGCCCATGAGATGAAGCATCCGCTCTCTCAGTTGTCTCTGGTAGCGTTCGCTTCGCACCGCTTCCAGGAAGACCTTGCTGGCAATTCCCAGCAGCCAGCGCGCTGGATGTCGCGGCCGGTCCCCGTTCGACAGCGCGCGATAGGCGCGGACAAATGTCTCCTGAGTCAGCTCGGCCGCCTCCGTGTGGGAGCCCGTGCGGGCCAGCAGATAGCGCGTGACCGGCCGCTGCCCGTCGCGCACAAGCGCGTCGAAGTCTGCCAACCCGATTGGCGTTGCGGCTGCTGCCATCCATCACCTCTGTAAGGAGGTTGCACGAGTGGGTCGTTTGGTCACAATGGAGGTGCTGCGGAAGTATAGCATGAGCCCCCGGTATTCGGCCGCAGTTCCCCCGCTCGCGTCGGGAGGCCAAAATCGGCGCCGAGCTGCTCGGATGTCGGCGCCCCCCCTCTCCGCGGCTGGGAGCGGGAAGTGAAGGTGCTCTGCTGCGCGCGGCGATGCAGGGCAGTGCCGTGCACGCTACTGTGCAGACTGACACGAGACAGAAGCACGGGTGCTTGGGAAGCGCGAAAAGACCAAAGGGCGCTGCAGACGAATCGCACTCGGGATCCATTTCCGGGTGCGCAAGCTGGACTGCCAAAAATGCTCCGACCCCGATTCATCGGGGTCGGAGCCCTGCGTGACGAGCGAAGCGCGGTCGTGGCAGCTTGCTATCCAGCCAGCTTTATCTTCTCGTTCAAAAGCTCGACGAGGCGAGTTATGAGCCCCACATTGGGGCCCAATCCGCGGCGCGCTTCCCACCTTGGAGGAGGCCCCTCTCTGCCCGTCGGTCTCGCCGAGGTCCCAGGCCGAGCACCACCCAGGATAAGCAGCCTGAGCTTTTTCAATTGAACAGGGCTGACCTTTCCCTCAAGACCGTCCAGGATGCGCGTCAGCCGCTTGCGAAACTGCTCGCCTCTCTCCTTGGCTCTGGTCAGACCCGTTCGGGCGTCGGCGGCGGACCCGCGCAGCAATCTCTGGCGCTCCGCCGCGAGAGCTGCCTTCGTGTCGCGCAAGAACGCATCGGACTCCGCCTTCACCTTCACAAGGGCATCCCTGACATATCTCATCTGCTGGGGGGTGAGTTCCATGCTGTTTATGGTTCTCAGGAGAAAGACATCAATGGCAAGCTGCCTGAGCCCCGGGTCGCGAAGCCAGGCGCCGGGCGGTATGTCAGGAACAGGCGGAGGCTGGGGCACAGCGGCGGAGCCGAGCAGCAAACTGGCCGCGCATATCAGGACCGCCAACTTGAAGTTACCCATGTCTCGAAGACCTCCTGCGTCGCCGACGCTTTACTCGAAAGATGAAGAGGCGAGTTCGAGATATGTCTCTGCGGCTGCCACCTGATAGCCCATCTTGTCGAGCACCCGGGCCTTGTCCAGCGAAGCGAGCCGTGAGTTTTCCAGTTGCGCAGCCCTGTCGTAGGCGGCAAGGGCCTCGTCGAAAAGGCCCTCTGTCTCGAACCTCGCGCCTTCAGACCTGTGAACGGAAACGATTGGCGTCTGGGCGGTCAGAGGCGGCTGTCCGTAGCCGGGTTCGCGCGACAACGACTTTGGCGGCGGCGCGTTCGCGCGCAAGACCACCCACGCGATAACGGCCAGCAGGGCCGCGGCCGAGGCTGCAGGCGCCCATCTCCTTATCCTCAGCCTTTCCCGACCAACTATCGGCTCAGGCCCGGGAGCGCGAACGCGCTCCATCACCCTCGCAGCGAAACCCTCAGGCGGCGCAAATCGCTGGAGCCCGCCGAGCATCTCAAACTGGCGACGCCTCATCTGAAGCTCGGCGGCACAGTGCGAACAGGAAGACGTGTGCCGCTCCAGCCAGGATCGCCGACCTGGAGCAAGCGCGCCATCCAGATATTCATCTAAGAGGCCTGTGGCCCTAAGACAGCCGATGCTCATAACTCAGTCTTTCTCTCCTGGAAGGCCGAAATCAGCCCCTAACTTTTTCCTCAAGTGCTGCCTTGCTCGACTTATGTGGGTTTTCACAGTTCCTATGGGCAGGTTCAAGATCTTCGCTATCTCCTCATATGAGAGCTGTTCGACATGTCGAAGGACGATGACAGCTTTATACATGGGAGCGAGGTCGGCAATCGCCTTCTCCAGGGCTGCTCTGGCCAAGATGTTCTCCTCCCCATCGGCCACTGCCGAGTCGCTCTCCTTGAGAGAGACGGGCCGCAGGGGCCTCGCCCGGAGTTGATCGAAGCAGAGCCTGGTGACAATGCGGCAAATCCAGGTGCGGAAGCTGCTCTCGCCTCTGAAGCCCGGCAGAGCCGCGAGAGCGCGAACAAAGGCATCCTGTGCAGCGTCCTGTGCTTCATCATCATTTCCCAGCAGTCTTCGCGCAACATTATAGACCGTGGCCTGATGCCGCTGAACGAGCCCGAGCAGGGCCTGCCCGTCACCCTCCCGCCAGCGCCTGATAGCGTCGCTGTCCTCATCAGCCACAGATGTCCACAGCGCGAGCTTTTTCCTCTGTCCCATTGTGATAGACGAGCAGGGCACGAAATAAGTTTCACTCGCCCGGCAACTGCTGAATCCCACGTAGGCGGCCCGGGGCAGCCCTCATCGCAGGGCTCGCACACTCAGGGCGGCATTCTGTCGAAGCTGCAAATTTCCTGTCAGGCCTGATGCTTCCTTGTAAAAGTCCGCGCTATATCAGCACCACTTGTCATCGCGAGCCCCGACTCGTCGGGGCGTAGCGATCTCATCCCCTGGCCGGGCAGGCTTTCAGGCGCGGTTTAGAGATCGCCACGGCCCGCCAAACAACTGGCGGGCCTCGCAATGACCGTCAACGCCTATCGCCGCCCACATGGTGGCATCGCCAGGCTATAACGGTGACTTATCCAACCAGCACTGATGGCTCCTGGCTTGCATGGCTCATGACAGGAATATGACGGAGGCGTAGCCGACCACCTCACCATCGTCGCCTGTTATGTCGCCGGAAGTGTAGTATTTGAGCAGGCGACCCGAAGAGGCCCCTGCTGCTGTCGCAGCGGAAATCACGGCTGCTATAGGAAGGGCGCCGCACATTGATATGTTCGTCTTGTCAACCAGCTCCAGAAGGCCGGCCGCGTTCAGGGCCTCGACTTCAGCGAGGGCCGCAGTATCCTTTCTTGATGCGCTTGCCCTGCTCTCGTAATGAGTCCAGTCGCTGCTTGCCAGAAACAGCGCCCGTCTTCCCCGGGCGACATGGGCGAGCGCCTGGCCAAGCTCCTCGATTCTCAAGTCGCGCGCACCATCTGCCGCAAGGCTGCGGCCGCTCAGGATGCAGATGGGAACAATTGGAACATCGCCCACCAGGACCTGCAAGAAGGGCAACTGCACCTCCAGGCAATGCTCCCTGGAATGCGCGGAGTCGTCGAGCCGGGCAAGTTCGAAAGCCTCCTGCAAGAGCTGACATGCGCCCGTATCAACTGGCACTTCGCCGAGCGGAGTTGACCAGCTTTGCGCTCCCGAGACAGCAACCCTCTCTCCAAGGCCGTAGTGGTTTGGGCCGAGCAGGAAGACAACTTCTGGTTTCTGAGCAGCCACTGCAGCCCATGTCCAGGCGGCGGCGGCTCCAGAATAGAAGAAGCCCGCGTGCGGAGCGATGCCGCCAACAAGCCTCTGCTCAATTTCCAGGGCTGGGGCTCTGGGCCCAAGAATGTGGTCCACGCAGCCCATGACCTGGGCGCGCAGAGAAGACGGACTTGCGCTGTAGAAGCTGCCAGCAACAACTGGACGCCTGACAGATGCAGCCATCCCGTGTGACCCTCCCTTAGAAAGTTTCTATCCAGAAGTCTGTAGGCGCGAAACACGACGCCCGGAGAATATGACGCCGAGGAGCGAGCGGCTGGCGCCAAAAGCTGCAAGCCGTTGACGGTCAAACATGATGATGTTAGGTTAAGCGGGCATGAATCCGCCTGGAGAGCTGGACGCCATCCGCGCGGCGCATTTCACCGAGTGTTACCACCCTGTTGTGAATGGCGTGGTAATTTCGGTGCACACCTTTGCTCGCGAGCTGCGCCGCCTGGGGGCCGAGGTGTCCATCATCGCCCCGAGATTTCCGGGATATAGAGACTCAGAGCCGGATGTATATCGCATCCCCTCGGTGACTTTTCCCGTCGAGCCCGTTTATCCCCTGGCTCTTCCTTTTTTCGGGAGCGTGAGCAGGATCATGGAGCGTGTGAGCCCGCAGGTGATTCACACCCATGCGCCATTTCTCACGGGGCCTCTCGGGAGAAAAGCGGCGAGGAAGAGAAAGATACCGCTTGTGTTCACATTCCATACCCGCTACGAGGACTACGCGCATTATGTGGCAATTATCCCGCTGCCTTTGGCGAGGCTGGCTGCGCGCAAGTTGAGCCGCGCTTATGCAGACTCTTGCGACTGCCTGATTGCGCCCTCTTCGGGACTGAAGCAGATTCTGCTCTCTGACGGCGTTCGCGCGCGCATAGAGGTAGTGCCTACCGGCATAGACCTGGACCTGGCTGAGCCAGAAAAGCTGGCCCCAATAAGAGGCCGCTGGGCGATACCTTCAGATGCGCCGCTTTTCCTTTACGCGGGGCGGCTGGGAAAGGAGAAAAACCTCGAAGGATTGCTCGAGGCGTTCGCCCATATCAGGCAGCGCAGAGCGGACGCGCACCTGCTCATCGCCGGAGGCGGGCCCTGGCTCGAGCCTGCTCAGCGTCTGGCAGCGGTTCTCGGAGTGCAAAGCCACGTTCGCTTTGCCGGGATGCTTCCCAGGGAGGAAGTTTTCCGGTGCCATGCGGAAGCCGTGGCCCTTCTTTTTTCCTCTCTCACAGACACCCAGGGAGTCGCCCTGCTGGAAGCAATGGCGGTGGGAACGCCCTGCGTAGCCATGCGCTCGCCTGCGATTGTAGATGTGCTCAGAGATGGCGAGAACGGAATCGCTGTGGAGCCTGAGCCGGAGGCCTTGGCGGCGGCTGCGCTGGCTCTGCTTGAGGAGAGGGAACTTCGCCGCAAGCTTTCTCAGGCGGCGCGTGAAACTGCGCGCGAGTTCTCATCCTCTCGAATGGCCCAGAGGCTGCTCGGCATTTACAGGGAGTTCATAGTGTAGTTCGTTGAAAGCCGGTCTGCGCTGCATTCGGCGGCTTTTTCACGCTGCCGCCGCGGGCGGCATCCCCCTCCAGAATCTGCGCTCCGACGGGCCGTAGTAGCGGGCGCCAAGGAGGCGAAGCGCACTGGTCCTGTCGCGGCCCTTCAGGGCCGGCCTGAGGCGGCCTCTCAGGGTCGCCGAATGGCGATAGTAGTCCAAGGCGCCCACATAGCGGAAAGTCGCTAACCCCGGTGAAACCGCGCCGCCATGGCGGCCCTGTCCGCCTCGCGGCGGGCAGGGCTTAGCCAGATTCACCATCGTGCCCGACTGGCTCATCGGGTTGCCGAACGCCTCAAAGGTGTAGGCGTCCGTCGTCGTCTGGGAGTCGTTCAGGGTATTGAAACACGTAGCCTGTCCCCTGTATTCCCCCTGGCAATAGGAGTAGGTCCCGGTTCCGGGCACATACGTGCTGGTGGGGACGAAAGCCCAAAGCCGAAGAAGACCATGGCAGACGCTAATTCGTAGTCTGTCCCCGATTTCCCCGGGCCAGGAACGTTGTAAACGCTGATATACGCGGTTGCAGGCCCGCCAGTCCTACGGTCGGTAGCGGGAAAGGCATTCTTGCAGGACGTGGTAAACGGCTCCCGACACGGCGCGACCTCGTTTCGTGCTGCCGGCAGAGCCGCCTGTCGCGACAACGTATCGCTCCGACGCCATGTCGTACACCTTCACCTCCACCTTGACGATGCGCTGGCCGCGATCCAGGATGCTCAGCAGGAAACTCCCCGTCACCACCACGTCTGCTGGCGCTGCCTGGCCCACCGCCCGTATGGCGCTTCGCGTTCGCGCCTTCTCATCGGCAAGGTCAAGACCAGATTTCTCGGCTGCGGCAGCGACTTGCTCTCTCGACAGGACCTGGAAGCCACACTTGACAAACTCCTGCGCCGCGCATCTGGAGGCCTCCTCAGCCACAGCCGCGCTCTCGGCGTCGCGCCGTTCCACCTTCGTCTCGTCGAGGAAGGGCAGCACCATCACCCTGGTCTGTTTCGGGTCCCATTTTGTCTCCGGAAGGGCCAGCGCCTCGGCCATTGCGGGACGGTAGCTTCCTCGCGCCGAGACCTCCACCTGACTCGCGAGCACCGGGTAAGGTTCGAGCAGGTCCGCCAGGGAGTTCTGCACCGCAACCAGCAGCGCCCCCGAACGCAGATCGCTGTACTTCACTGTGCCCACGAAGAGGCTCCACCCGCTGCCGGTCACCCCTGTGGCCGATGTCTGAGCCACGAAGCCCTTGGCTATCTCATCCCACACCCGGGCGCGTGCGGCAGCTCTGCCCTCCTTCTTGTAGGTCCTGAAAGCGCCAAACCCTCCACTCTTAAGGGTCGAGCGCTTGTCAATGAGCAGGCCGACGACGACGAGGCGCGCGTTCACCCTCCGCGCAACCGCGCCGAGCTGCTCGGGCGTGCGCTCCGCTCGGTCGTGCACGGGCATTCCGGCCTCGGCCATGGCCGCCAGGACTTCCGCGTCGCCCACGACGCGAAAGCCTCGTTGCATGAACAACGCTGCCACGGCGTGGTCTGCCATCTCCACGTCGCCCAACAGCTCTTCCGTTTTCTCCCCGGTCAGGTTGATGAATGGCAGAATCGCGACGCGCGTTTCACTGGGAACGTAGCGCCCTCCGCCTTTCCCGTCGTCCGCACGTCCCGCAAGCGGAGTGAGGGCGGCGATTGCGATGGCTGTTATGATCGTGCTCGTCAGCCGCAGGTTCACGTTCATCTCGGCACCTCCCTGTTGCCCCAGGTTTCCGTCTTCTGCGTGCTCCCACCAGAGCTGCGGCCTCCTCGATCGTCAGGAGACCCCCGGTTGACCATCCGCTCCCTGTACCAGGTCGCTCTGGTATGCTACACCTCCGGGCCGCTTCTCGCAAGGGATCCGCTTGGGCGGGTGCGACTTCGGAAAGTGGGGATCAGGCGAAAAAGGTTATGCTATCCTTCCTGGGATGACCCAACGACAAGCCCGCCTCAGGCGGGCGGGAAGGGTAGCAGACTAATGATAGCACAAAACACAGACGGGTCGCCGCAGTTGGAGCAGTTGGCAGGGTTGGTGGTAGAGGAAGTCCAATCGCTGTGGGGGGAGCTGATGGCCGCCCCCAGTGGGGAAGCGGCAGAGGAGATGGTGTTGGAGTGGAGCCGCAAGGTCGGGCGGCAGGTGCTCCAGGCCGGCCCGCGGGCACGGGTGGAGACGGTGCAGGCTCAGACCGAGCGGGCATGTGAGTGCACTGGTCGCCGTCATATTCACAGCCGCCCGCCTGACTTCTGGCGGGTGACGACCCTGCTGGGGCCGGTGCGCGTACTGCGGCAATATCTGCAGTGCCAGGCATGTGGGGCGCGCAGTTTCCCGGCGGATGAATGGGTGGGCTGGACTGACGGCTTCAGCCGCCGGTTGCGGCGGTCATGATTCACCGGTCAGGGGAGCTCGGCAAGCGCGCGGTCTTGCGGAGCGATGGCCTCTTCTTCATTCGCCTCTACCCAGTCACTCGCTCAGTCTCGTTCGTTGCCTGCGCCACTGCCTTTTGATAGAATGGCGCGCGCAGGCCCAGGCCGTGTATAAGCCCTCACTGGATCAGTTTCGTCAGCTTGCTCAGCGCGGGAACTTGATCCCCGTCTATAGGGAAGTGCTGGCTGACACGGAGACGCCGGTTTCGGCTTTCTTGAAAGTCGGCGCCGGCGATTATGCCTTCCTTTTGGAAAGTGTGGAGGGCCGAGAGAAAGTCGCCAGGCATTCTTTCATAGGCAGCCAGCCTTTTCTGGTATTCGAGAGCAAGGGCGACCTGGTAACTCTTCGGCGGGATGACGGGGAGGAGAAACGGCTGCTGGCCGAAGGCGAAGACCCTCTATCGGCGCTGGAAGAGCTCATGAGCCGGTACCGCTTCGTGCCGGCGCCAGGCCTGCCGCGCTTCTCCGGAGGAGCAGTCGGCTACATAGGCTACGATGTCGTGCGCTTCATCGAGCGGCTCCCACAACTTGCAGAAGATGACCTGGGCCTTCCCGACAGCATTCTCGTGCTCACAGACACCTGCCTCATCTTCGACCATGTGAGGCACCGGCTCGCCATACTCTCAAACGCCTTGGTTGAGGGAGACCCCGACGCCGCATTTGACCGGGCTGTCCAGAAGATTGAGGCCCTGGCCGAGAAGCTGGAATCGCCTGTCCCTGCACGAAAAGCTCGAGCCGACCGCTCTGCGCCAGCCCTGGATGTGGAGGCGAATCTCCACCGAGAGCAGTTTGAGGGGATGGTGGAAAAGTCGAAGGAGTATGTGGCTGCGGGCGATGTGGTGCAGGTTGTTCTGTCTCAACGACTGAAGGCCAGGCTGCATGGGCAGCCCTTTGATGTGTATAGGGCTCTTCGCTCGCTGAATCCGTCGCCGTATATGTATTACCTGAACTATGGCCCGGTGAAGGTGATAGGCTCGTCACCGGAGAGGCTGGTATCATGCATAGAGGGCGAGGTGGAGACGCGCCCGATAGCAGGCAGCAGGCCGAGAGGAGAGACCGAGGAAGAGGACCAGAGACTCGAGGAGGAACTGAGGTCTGACGAGAAGGAGCGCGCCGAGCACATCATGCTTGTTGACCTCGGCCGAAACGATGTCGGCCGGGTGTGCGAGTTCGGCAGCGTGAAAGTGGATGAGCTTATGGCCGTGGAGCGTTATTCTCACGTCATGCATCTTGTGTCGAATGTGAAAGGGAGGCTGCGGCCAGGTCTCAACAGCTTCGATGTGCTGCGGGCATGTTTTCCGGCGGGCACAGTTTCGGGCGCTCCAAAGGTTCGGGCCATGGAGATAATAGAGGAGCTTGAGCCAACCCGCCGGGGGCCCTATGCAGGGGCGGTGGGATATTTCAGCTTCTCCGGCAACATGGACACGGCTATAACGATACGCACGATCGTGGCCGACGGAACGACTGCATACATACAGGCTGGCGCCGGGATCGTGGCCGACTCGGTTCCGGCGAACGAGTATCAGGAGAGCATGAACAAGGCCATGGCGCTTATTCGGGCTCTTGAGATGGCCGGCCGCGGCCTCTGAAATCTGAAATCTGAAATCTGAGATTTGAAATTTGAGATCTGAAATCTCAGATCTCAAATCTGAAGTCCGAAACCCGAGACCCGAAACCCGAGATGACACTGGCAGCAGTCGAGGAGAAAATGCAGGAGCAGGAGGAAGAGGCCCATCGCGTGCCTGTGGTTGTCATTGACAACTACGACTCTTTCACATACAACCTCGTTCAATATCTCGGGGAGCTGGGGGCTGAGCCTCAAGTTTTCAGAAACGACAGCGTCACTGTCGAGCAGCTCGAGGCGCTTGCGCCCCGCCGCATCGTGATATCGCCCGGACCATGCACGCCCAGAGAGGCTGGAATATCAAACGATGTGATAGCCCATTTCGCAGGGCGAGTGCCGATCCTGGGAGTTTGCCTGGGGCACCAGTGCATAGGCGCCGTTTTCGGAGCAAAGGTGGTTCGCGCGGAAAGGCTCATGCACGGCAAGACTTCGCAGATTTACCACGATGGCAAGACGATATTCTCCTCGCTGCCCCAGCCTTTCGAGGCCACTCGATACCATTCGCTCGTCATTCATCCTGACACCATTCCGGAGGAGCTCGAGGCGTCTGCATGGACCGACCGGGGAGAGATAATGGGGGTGCGCCACCGGCGGTTCACAGTGGAGGGAGTTCAGTTTCATCCTGAATCTATCCTCACGACGGTGGGCAAGCAGCTTCTGCAAAACTTCCTCGCCCTGCGCGAGACCTCTGGCTAAACATGGTTAAAGAGGCGCTGGCTAAGCTTCTCGCGCGAACTGACCTCACGGAGGAAGAGGCCCGGTCGTGCATGCTCCAGATAATGGAAGGCGAGGTCTCGCAGCCGCAGATGGCGGCCTTTCTCATAGCCCTGAGAATGAAAGGAGAGAAGCCCGAGGAGATAGCTGGCATGGCCGCTGCCATGAGGGACAAGGCGGTGGCTGTGAAAGTGAAGCGCCGCCCTCTGCTGGACACATGCGGAACCGGGGGAGACGGTTCCAGGACTTTCAATATTTCGACGGCGGTTGCCCTTGTGGCGTCGGGGGCTGGGGCTGCGGTGGCCAAGCACGGAAACAGGTCTGTAAGCAGCAGATGCGGCAGCGCCGATGTGCTGGAGGCCCTTGGCATCCGCCTGGAGATGCCGCCGGAGGTTGTGGCGCAGAGCATCGAGGAAGGGGGGATCGGTTTCCTGTTCGCGCCGGCCTTTCATCCCGCCATGAAGCACGCCGCGCCCGTCCGAAGAGAGCTGGGGGTGCGCACTGTGTTCAATCTCCTTGGCCCGCTGACGAATCCGGCGCGGGCAACGCGCCATCTTCTGGGGGTGCCGTCGCCGGAATGGACGGAGCCCATCGCGCTTGTGTTGGCTCGCATGGGAGCTGAGAGGGCTTTTGTGGTGCACGGGCTTGACGGCATGGACGAAATCTCGACAGGCGCTGAGACGCAAGTGTCAGAAGTGACAGGCGGGGAAGTCAGGACATATAAGGTGCGGCCGCAGGACTTTGGCATAGAGGAGGGCCGTCTGGATCGGCTCGCCGGCGGCGATGCCCAGCAGAACGCCGCGCTTCTATTAGAGATCCTTCAGGGCAAGACAGGACCCGGGCGCGACATAGTTCTCATCAACTCCGCCGCGGCGCTTGTGGCCGCAGGCTTGGCGCTGAGCTGGCACGAGGGGATGCAGAGAGCTGCCGAGTCAATAGCAAGCGGCTCCGCCATTGCAAAGCTGGAGGCGCTTCGCCGCTTCTCGCAGGCCGCCGCCTGATGTTGGCTTCGCAGCTCTCGACCGCCGAGACGCCAACATTCTCGAACAGGCCAGGCGATTGCGCCGCGAGCTGACCGGGGCAGCGACGCCGCACAGGGTCGGCCGAACCTCAATCTCGGACACGAGGTTCCTCGCGCACATGTCCGAAATGCTCGATAGAATCCTGGCTTCGAAGCGAGAAGAGCTGGCCGCGAGAAAAGGCCGGCCTTTGCCTCGCCGCGCAGACCCAGTTGTTCGCGATTTCGAAGGCTGCCTGCGGGCCGGGCCCCGCCCACGCCTCATAGCCGAGATAAAACGCGCTTCGCCCTCGGCGGGCCTCCTGCGGGCTGACTTCGATCCCTCTCAGCTTGCGCGATGCTATGAGGCAGCGGGAGCTGCTGCCCTTTCGGTGCTCACGGAAGAAAAGTTTTTCCTGGGCGCTCTCGAGCATCTCACGCAGGCGCGAGCAGCCTGCCGTCTTCCTGTTCTTCGAAAGGATTTCATCATTGACGAATGGCAGATGGAGGAGAGCTTCAGCGCGGGGGCCGATGCGGTTCTTCTGATCGTGGCGGGTCTCGAATGCGAGCGGTTGGACTCCATGCTGAAGCAGGCCAGCAGCTTCGGAATGGCGGCCATCGTGGAAGTTCATGCAGAGGCGGAAGTGGAGCTGGCCCTCGAGGCGGGGGCCGGCATCATAGGAATAAACAACCGGAACCTCAGGACTCTTGAAGTTGACCTTGGGGTCACGAGGACGCTGCGGCCCATGATACCGCCAGATGTAATAGTCGTGAGCGAGAGCGGAATACGGCGCAGGGAGGAAGTTCGCATCTTGACCAACCTTGGAGTGCATGCCATTCTGGTGGGCGAGGCTTTTATGCGGGCGCCTGACCCCGGCGCGGCGGTGCGACATTTGTTGGAATCCTTCACATGACTCGCATAAAGGTATGCGGAATCACAAACTGGGAGGATGCCCTGGCGGCGGTGGAGCTGGGCGCCGATGCCATCGGTTTTGTCTTCGCGCCAAGCCCCAGGCGCATCGAACAGACCCAGGCGCGTCTGATCGTCGAGCGGCTGCCTCCCTTCATCGGAACCGCGGCCATTTTCGTTGACGAGGATGTCGAGGCGGTAAAGGAAACGATGCAAGCGACTTGCTGCACCGTGGCCCAGCTTCATGGAAGCGAACCTCCGCGCACTCTTGAGGCTCTGCGCCCGTGGCGCATCGTCAAGGCGATACGCGTCCGCCGCAGCGAAGACATGCAGATAATGACGCAATATCCCACGGCGAGCGGTTTCGTTCTCGATACCTATGTCGAGGGAAAGCCCGGGGGCACGGGAAGGACTTTCGACTGGTCCGTTGTCGGGCGGGCTGAGAACCATGACAGGCCCATAATACTCGCCGGAGGGCTGACGCCTGAGAATGTGGCGGCTGCTCTGGCCACCGTGAGACCTTACGGCGTTGACGCGAGCAGCGGCGTCGAGGCGAGCCCGGGCAAAAAGGATCACGAGAAGGTGGCCCGGTTCATCCAGATAGTTCGGGCATTCGATGCGTCGCTCGCTCAGGCGGCGCGTGCGGGGGAGGCGGCGTGAGCGTTCGTCTGCCAGATGAGAGGGGACGGTTCGGGGCCTTCGGCGGACGCTATGTTCCGGAGACCCTGATGAGCCCGCTGCTCGAGCTGGAGATGGCATATCTGGAAGCGCAGCAGGATCCGCCTTTCCAGGCGGAACTCGATTATTACTTGCGCGAATACGCTGGCCGGCCTACGCCTTTGACTTTCTGCCCGCGCGCGACGGAGGAATGCGGCGGAGCGCGCATCTACCTCAAGCGCGAGGATCTCGCCCATACAGGCTCCCACAAGATAAACAATGTGCTTGGTCAGATTCTGCTTGCCAGAAGGATGGGGAAACGGCGGGTCATCGCAGAGACAGGAGCGGGTCAGCACGGCGTCGCGACGGCTACAGGAGCGGCCGCCTTCGGGTTCACATGCGACATCTACATGGGGGAAGTTGACATCGAAAGGCAGGCGCTCAATGTGTTCCGGATGCGCCTGCTTGGGGCGAATGTCATACCGGTGCGATTAGGAAGCCGCACCTTGAAAGACGCGATAAACGAGGCCTTCAGAGATTGGGTCACAAACGTCGAACACACGTACTATCTCATCGGCTCAGTCGTGGCCGCGCATCCGTATCCCATGATGGTGCGAGATTTCCAGTCGGTCATCGGCAGGGAGACGCGAGAGCAGATTCTCGCTGCGGAGGGGCGCCTGCCGGATTACATAGTGGCCTGCGTGGGAGGGGGAAGCAACGCCATCGGAATTTTCCATCCTTTCCTGAACGACGACGTGAAGCTGGTCGGTGTCGAAGCGGGCGGCACGGGCCTCGACAGGGAACACGCCGCTTCCCTCGTAGCGGGAAAAGAGGGCGTGCTGCACGGTGCATTCACAAAAATTCTCCAGGACGAACACGGGCAGATAAAGACTACTCATTCTATCTCGGCGGGGCTCGATTACCCGGGTGTGGGGCCCGAGCACGCTTATCTACAGGCCGTGGGGCGCGCGGAATACCTCGCCGTCACCGACGAGGAGGCCCTGGATGCTTTTCAGAAGCTGTCAAGATGGGAGGGCCTGATTCCAGCTCTCGAGCCCGCTCACGCTCTGGCTTACGCCTTCAGGCTGGCTTCGCAGCTCTCTCGCGACAGTGTGGTGGTGGTGAATCTCTCGGGGCGAGGGGACAAGGACGTGGAGCAGGTTCAGCGGATTCTGGAGGCAAGAGGACAGTGAGCCGCATTTCACAAGTCTTCTCGCTTCTGAGCCAGCGCCGGGAGAAGGCGCTCGTGGCCTTCGCGGTGGCGGGCCACCCATCGCGCGAAGAATGCGAGAAGATCCTGCCCGGCCTGGCTGAGGGAGGCGCCGACATAATCGAGATAGGCATACCCTTCTCTGATCCCATAGCCGACGGCGCGGCAAATCAGGCGGCCTATGCTTCGGCTCTTGCGCGGGGCGTGACGCCCATGGAAGTGCTGGCCATGGCTCGCCGCTTCACGGCGCACCACAAAACTCCCGTCGCCCTGATGACTTACTGCAATCCAGTTCTTCAGATGGGGTGGAAACAATTTGCGCGAGAGGCTCGCCAGGCTGGAGTGGAAGGTGTGATAATCGTTGACCTTCCTCCAGAGGAAGCCGGCGAATGGAAAGAGGCTGCGCAAGAGTTTTATCTCGACACGATATTCCTGATTGCGCCCACAAGCACCCCCGATCGAATAAAATGGGTTGCGCAGAACAGCCGAGGTTTCATATACTGCGTATCGAGGATGGGCGTGACAGGCGTGCGCGCACAGCTTCCTGCGGGGTTGGCCGAGATGATACAGAATATCCGCTCGCTCACCTGCCAGCCTCTGGTGGCTGGATTTGGAATATCCACGCCGCAGCAGGTGCGGGAGGTTTGCAGGCTGGCCGACGGCGCCGTCGTGGGCAGCGCCATCGTGGAGCTGGTGGCAGAGAAAAAGGGTGACGATGACCTTGCCGATGCGGCGGCCGGTCTGGTCAGAAGGTTGAAGGATGCAGCCCTTCTGAAAGGTGTTGCAGCAAATGGCAAGGGGTCGTAGTATGTGATGGTGAATGGTAGGGTCAGGAGGCGAGTATGTTTTCGAAAACTGCGCTGGCGAAGATGATCGATCATTCTTTTCTCAAGCACGACGCCAGCGAGCAAGAGATAATCAGTTTCTGCGAGGAGTCGAGAGAAGAGCACTTCGCTGCGGTTGTGGTATTTCCCTACTGGCTGCCCGTGGCGGCAAAGCACCTGAGGAGCAGCGATGTAAAGCTGGCGACGGTGGTGGGTTTCCCCTTCGGCGCGGTGCCGGCTGCGTGCAAGGTCTATGAGAGTCAGAAGTCCATAGAGATGGGAGCCGAAGAGATAGACATGGTGATAAACCTTGGGGCTTTGCGCTCGGGACACCTCGAGGTGGTTCGGCGGGAGATTGAGAAGGTTGTCACTGAGGCCGAAATGGACGGGCTGACGGAAGACGGCGAAGAGATACTCGTGAAAGTGATAATCGAGACCGGGCTGACGACCCGTTATGAGCAGGAGCAAGTTTGCAGGATAGCAGAGGAGGCGAGGGCTGATTTTATAAAGACCTGTACTGGCCTGGGGCCGCGCGGGGCTACGGTGGAGGATGTGAAATTCCTGAGACAGGTACTCAGCCGCGATCTGGGGATAAAAGCCGCCGGCGCCATACGCACTTATGAACAGATGCTCATGATGATAAACGCCGGGGCCAACCGCATTGGCACGAGTTCCGGCTTTGCAATCTTGAGGGAATATGAGCGGGTCGAACAGCCCCTGGCTGAAGGCATCGTTGAGGCGGAGACTTAGAGCCTTTCTCTCATAGTTCGGGACCTAGTGCCCCTCCAACTTGATAGGCAGATAAAACTGGTAGCCGCAGCCTTTACGGCTGCGCAGGCTGAAGCCTGCGGCTACCAGGGTTTCTTCTACTGGAATGATCGGGGAAACAAGTTGGAGCGGCACTAGCAGGCCTGTGAAAACGGGATTCAGCAGGCACACGCAATGTCCGCACTTTCCTCTCAACCCCGAGCTTACCATTACCCACATCTCCAGGCTCTGTGTCTTATACGCGCCTTCTTGCGCCAGGGACCCTGTGCGGCGTCCGGCCTCCCTGGCCCGCCAGACTACAGGCGGGCTCGGGCAGGCGTGCCGGACGAAATTCCCGTCGCGTTCGTCCGACGCAGGGTCGGACGCTACATTGTTGTTTGCCATGAGGTCATGAGGCGCCCGTTGCATCCTCCGTCAGCAAGCAGAATGTGGATAACGGTAGGCCACCCGAGGAGGATCCGGCAATAGACCGCCCCGCGCCAGTTCCTCGGGCGTCCCAGGCAAGGGTTTACCGGGCCTCGGCGATCGTGCTTCGCACCCGCGACATGGCAGAGACCGACAGCGTCCTGACGCTGCTGACGAAGGAGAAAGGCAAAATATCGGCCATCGCCAAGGGCGCCAGGCGCCCGAACAGCAAGTTGGCAGCATCAAATCAACTCTTCTGCCATATCCACTGTCAGTTAGCCCAGGGCAGGAACCTCGATATATTGACCCAGAGCGACATAGCGAATGCGTTTTATCCGCTGCGCCAGGACCTGACGAAGTTCGCCTTTGCAAGTTATCTGTGCGAGCTGTGCGATGCCGCGACCGAGGAGCGGAGTCCCGTTGGGGGTCTCTTCGAGGCGCTGCTCGCAGGTCTGAGCGGATTGGAGAAGGGAGCCTCCTCCGACCTCGTGGCGCGAGTTTTTGAGCTCGCGCTCATGGAGCTCTCGGGTTACGGCCCCGAGCTTGAGAGCTGCACTATCTGCGGCTCGCCTGTCACGGTTCCTGCCCCTGCGAACCAGCCGCCTGGCGGGCTGGGTTTCTCGGCCTCTTCGGGAGGGCTCGTGTGCTCGCGCTGTATTGACCAGGCGATAGACGCCGCGCGCATCAGCCCGGGAGCGCTGCGGGCTGCCAGAGCCTGCCAGCGCGCATCCTCACCTCGCCTCCCTCCCCTGCGTTTCTCGCCAAGCATCGCAAAGGAGCTTGAGACTGCGCTCCGTCGTTATATCGAGCATAAGCTGGAGAGGCGCATAAGAAGCGCGCGCTTCCTGCGCGCATTCGGCTCCCGACCTGGCCAGAAATGAACTCGAAGGAAAGAATGCGGCTGGCAATGAGAGCGGCGAGCCAACCAGAATCGCCGGCCTGCCGAAGGCAGCTCCCCGACCGAGTTCCCGTGATGTGCCAGCTCGCCATCGGCCACTACCTGCTGAATACAGATGTCAAACCCGCAGAGCTTTGGTTTTCTTCAGAGGCATTTGCTCGCGCTCTCGTCGAGCTTCAACGCCGCTACCGCTTCGACGGAATGCTCATAAACCTTCCAGGAAGAGCGCTCGATTGGCGCGCCGGAATGAGGGCGATTGAAGATACGCAGGAGGGCCAGATCGTTCGCTGGGAAAACGGCGATATGACCGTCTGCCCGCGCGACGACAATGCTCACCACTACCGCCTCGACAAGCAGACAGGCAAGCACCTCCTTGACGCGGATTGCCGTCCCACCATTCACGAGGTTGACCCGCAGCTCATCTTCTACGATGACCCTCATACAGAAGGAGGGCTCAAGTATCCGTTCTACTACGGCCTTGAGCCATATCGGCCCGATAGAGAGGACTATTTCCCCGCGCGGCATTTCCGCACCATTGACCTCGTGCTGGAAGAGGTGGGCCGCGAGGTCAGCGTGCATGGAGAATATTTCTCGCCCTTCACGCAACTGATGGAGCTTCTGGGCTACCAGAATGCTCTCACAGCGCTTATCGAAGAGCCCGATAAGTGCCACACGATTCTCGACCGATACGCCGAAGGCTGCGCGGCCTTTGGCCAGGCCATTGCCGACCGGGGCGTGGAGGCGATAATAATGTCATCGGCCTTTGCGGGCGCCGGATTCATCTCCAGGAAGATGTATGAGGAGTTCGTCGTCCCCTGCGAGCGGAAGGCCGTCATGGGGATAAAAGAGGCATATCCGGAATTGCCCATCTACACTCACACCTGCGGCGCAATCGGAGACAGGTTGGAGCTCATGGCCGAGACTGGCATTGACGGCATTGACTGCCTCGATCCGCCGCCGCTCGGAACCGTTGACCTTCCAGACGCAAAAGCAAGAATAGGCGGAAGGCTTTTCATAAAAGGAAATATAGACCCCGTGAACACCTTGCTCAAGAAAACGCGCGAGCAGGTGAAAGAGGACGCGCGCTGGCGCCTTCAGGCGGCCAAGGAAGGCGGAGGTTACATACTGTCGAGCGCTTGCTCGGTGCCTCCTCGGGCGCCTGCTGAGAATCTCGAAGCGCTGGCTGAAGCCGCCGAGCAGTGGGGGCGATACGACTGAGTGTAGGGGCAGGTTTCAAACCTGCCCTCGCGCCGGGGGGATGATTCGATGCAGGCGGAAATCGGGAACCAGCAAATAGCGAGCATCTTCGCCGAATTTGCGGCGATGCTCCAGATAGATGAAGAGAACCCTTTCAAGGTGCGGGCCTACGAGAGGGCTGCGCAGGTCATTGCCAGTCTCACAGAGCCGCTGGCTGCTCTGGCCCGAAGGGGCGAGCTGAAAGCGGCTCCTGGCATAGGAACCGGAATCGCGGAGAAGATCGAAGCCATACTGAAGACGAGCACTTTCCCCGAGCGGGAAGAAATGCGCAAGAAGATCCCCGCCTCTGTTCTGGAGATGCTGCGCATACCCGAGGTGGGCCCAAAGACTGTTGCCTTTGTTTACAAGCAGCTCGGCATAGACAGCGTGGACAAGCTGGAGGAGGCATGTAGGAACCAGCTCCTGCGCAGCGTGAAGGGCTTCGGCGCTAAAACCGAACAGAACATACTGAAGGGCATCGAGCGCATGCGCGCCTTCACAGGCAGGACTCCCCTCGCCATCGCCTACCCGCATGCCCTGGAAGTGGTGGAGGCGATTCGTTCAGGAGCGCCCGTGAATCAGATTCAGGTCGCCGGCAGCCTCAGGAGAATGAAGGAGACCATAGGCGACATCGACATTCTCGTGACATCCACGAATGCGGGCGCAGTCATGGACCGGTTCACCTCTCTGCCCGTCGTCAAGGAGATTCAGGCCAAAGGCGATACGAAATCGAGCATCCTCAGCCATCTGGATATTCAGATAGACGTTCGCGTTGTTGAGCCTGATTCTTTCGGAGCGGCCTTGCAGTATTTCACGGGCTCGAAGCCGCACAATGTCAAGCTGCGAGACATGGCGGTTCGCAAGGGGCTGAAGCTGAGCGAGTATGGCGTATTCAACGCGAAGACGAACAGGCGGCTCGGCGGAGCGACAGAGGAGGAGATGTATGCTCCACTCGGTCTTCCTGTCATGGCCCCTGAATTGAGGGAGGACCTCGGCGAGATTGAGGCGGCGCTCGAGGACAGGCTTCCCAAGCTCGTCGAGATGCGGCATATGAAGGGAGATGTGCACGTTCATACGAATGCGAGCGATGGCCATAACACGATTGAACAGATGGCGGTTGCAGCCACGGAGCGCGGCTACGAGTATATTGTGATAGCGGACCATTCACGATCCAGCGCCTACGCGGGCGGTCTCACCGAAGAGCAGTTGGTCAAACACATCGCGCAGATAAGGAAAGTCAATGAGGCAGTCGAGCGGATCGAGGTCATGGCAGGGTGCGAGGTTGACATTCGGACCGACGGCTCGCTCGACTATCCCGACGAGCTTCTGGCTCAACTCGACTTCGCGACTGCATCGGTGCACTCCGGCTTCAAGATGGACGCCGCGACCATGACCGATCGAATCATTCAGGCCATGCGCAATCCTCTTGCTGATGTCATTGGGCATCCTACTGGAAGGCTGATTGGGCAGCGAGACCCCTACGAGGTGGATGTGGAGCGGCTGCTTCAAGCAGCCGCAGAGCTGGGCTGCGCGATGGAAGTGAACGCGCAGCCGCAGCGCCTGGACCTGAATGATGTGCACTGCCGACGAGCGAAGGAGCTGGGCGTGAAGCTGTGCATCAGCACAGACGCCCACAGCACTGATCAGCTCGACCTGATGAGTTACGGCGTGGCAACCGCGAGAAGGGGCTGGATAGAACCGGGCGATGTGTTGAACACGCTGCCCCTGGAAGAATTGCTGCCCCGACGGCGTCGGGGAAGGGAGAAGCTGGCCACAAGCGCAGCTCGGCGCAGCCGGAGGTCCAGGGCCCGTGGGTGAAAAGGCTCTGCCCCGCGAGTTCTACTTGCTCCCCACCGTTTCCGTTGCCCGCCTCCTTCTTGGGGCCATACTCATGCGCGAGAGCCCGGAGGGCCTCACAAGTGGCCGCATAGTTGAAACAGAGGCTTATCTCCGCGACGACCCTGCCTGTCACGCTCTTTTCCGAGAACGAGGAAAGACGGCGGAAGGGCAGGATCGCTGGGTTGTGCGCCAGACGAAGCGCAACAGGTCCATGTTCGAGGGGCCGGGGACAGCGTATGTATATTTCACTTATGGAAACCACCACTGCCTCAATGCCGTCACCCAGTCGAGGGGAGTGCCGGAGGCTGTTCTCGTGCGCGCGCTTGAGCCTCTCGATGGTATCGAGCTCATGTCGGCGCGAATGTCCGCTCAGCCTGTTCACCGTCTGTGCAGCGGGCCTGGCAAGCTCTGCCGGGCGATGAGCATAACCCTTGCGCTCGATCGAGCCGACTTGACCGCGAGCCCTCTTCGAATTGTGGAAGGCGAGCCAGTTGATGACAGCCGTGTCACTGTAGCGACTCGCGTAGGCGTGCGCGCGGCCGCCGATAGACCGTTCCGGTTCTATGTTTCTCGCAGCCCTTCTGTTTCGAGGCCGTGAGCGCGCGGCGCGGAGGCAAGCCTCCGACCGCATCTCAGGCCGCCGGAGAATGGAGCCATCTTCAGCTCCGCCATTCGACCGCGCGCCTCGGCCGCAGACCAACCGTTTTGGGGCGGCCCCCCGCAGCCCTCTTCTGACGGCCCCAACTCGGCGGAGAGGAAAAGCTCAGCGTGCGCTGTGAGCGGCTGGGCCATCCAGCCTGGCCCTCGTCAGAGCACAGACAGGCCCCCTGTGGGGGCATCCGCCAGGAGGCGGACCGTGCGCCCGCCGCCTTCGCTGCATTCTACTGGCGCAGGAGCGTGTCGGCAAGTATCAAGTGTCCCCGCGCATGGTGCTGCGCCTGCACATATGCTCGCTCGAATCCTTATTCCGGCGCCCCTGGCCTCCGCCGGCGGGGCTTGTGGAAATGCCGCATTTGTGGTATTATTCTATTGGAAAACCCTGCGGTGTTCGTGGACGGCTATCGGTAGATTCTGAGCCAAACTTAATCTAACGGGAGCTCTAGTCTCGCTGCCGATTGGAAGTCCCCGAAGCGAAGGTTGGGAATTCCGGGTGCAGCGAGCGCGGCACCCACCTGGTGTTGCAGGGTTCAGGAACGCAGGAGCGCACGGCACATGCGGGGTTTTCCACTCTTTGTGCTTCGCTTCCTCCGCGTGTCGCCAAGGGTGTAGGGGCGTATCGTCATACGGGCGTATCGCCATACGCCCCTACTCTGGACCACATGATGACCTGCCACGAAATTGCCGAAGGCATTGCGCGCTTTTTGGCCAGACAGCTCGGCCCCGACGGAAATTTTGCGGGCAGGAGCTTCTACGGCGAGGCTTTCGCGGCCCTCGTGTGGAGCGCGATGGGCGACGAGTTCGCCGCCGAGAGGGACGCGGCCCTTTCCGCCGCTCTCGGCGCCCAGCCAGAGAAGATACAGAATCACTGGCAATTCTGGAACTACGCGTTACTGCGACTTGCCCGCCATAAATCCGGCGGGCAAGCTCGCGAGCTTGGCAAACGCGAGATCCTCGAGACAATTCATCCCCTGCGCTTGCATGGGCGGCGGACTGCGAACTGGACATTGCTCAGGGCTCTGTGCCGTCTGCTGGCCAGCGAAAGGAAGGCTCTCGCGCACCTCGAGGTCCTGGGCGCGCTGCTGCGGTTCAGGCGCCGCGCATTTCTGGCCGACGCGCGGGCGGTCAGGTCATTCCAGTATCACTGTTACTGTGGGGCGCTTCTGGCGGAAATTCACGAGCTGACCGGCTGGAAGGAGACTGCAAGGGCTTGGCTGGAGGCTGCCGAGTGGATTGCGCCCTTCATCATGCCCAACGGCGCTTCGCTGTATGTCGGGCGGGGCCAGGAACAGATTTTTGGCTATGGCGCCCTCATCTTCTTGCTGAGCCACGCCGCCCGGGCAACGGGAGACTCAAACTGGGGCGACTTGGCCCAAAAAGTGATGACCCGCCTCGAGAGGTTCCGCAGACAAGACGGCTCTTTCCCTCTCGTTCTCAACGAGCTGGAGCTGCGCGACCCCTCTTCGCGCCACGGGTGGTATAGCTACAATAACCTCTATGACTATTTGCCGTTCCTTGCCTGGTATCTTCTGATGGCCTCCGAGGCGTCGCAGCAGCAGATGGGGTCAGGAGGCCGCATCCTGGAAACGGCCGGGCTGCCTGAGCGGCACAGGCCCGGTTTTCTCATCCACCGGAGCCCGAATTACACGGCGGTTGTTTCCGAACCGCGGGGCCAGGTGAGCAATGCCATGCCTTTCCCTTTCGTTTGCTCGAAGGGAGCCGTCTTATTCCCCTGCTATGGAGGCGAGGAAGTCGAGACATCTGCCAGGGCCGACGCGCTGCCGCTGCCTTTCGGGGTTCGCGAGAGCGGGCCAGACCTATGTCTGTGGCGGGAGTGCCGCTACAGCCTGAGTGGGCACTCGCTGGAGGGAACAGGGCCAAATCTTCTTCACCGGCGTTCATTCGAGTTCGGCGACGCCTGCTTCTCAGTCGAGGACACCATATTGATAAAGCGGCGGACACGGCTGCGCCAGTTCCAGCCGCTGAATCTGCTTTTTCTGGGCGCCAGGCAGCTATCGGAAGTTGAGTTCGAGACAGAGAGCAGAGGGCGGCGGGCCAGGGTGTTCACGGACCGCCCTTGCCGCGTGGTTGCAGATACCGGGCTGAGCTGTGCGCTCGGGCCGCTCATTGCTCTGCGTGAGGCCGCGGGGCCTGCTGACTTCAGGCCCGGCGACACCGTGCGCCGACGGGTGAGGGTAGAGCTGGCAGGAGAAGCCGCGTAGTGCGACGCAGGACTGCGAAAAAAATTGCCTCTGGCTTGCGATATCGTTGACCTGCCCTCCCAACTGGGGTATATTCTTGCCGAAAGCGCGCAGAGCATCATAAGGAAGTAGGAACCATTTCCTCCCAGCCCCTTCGGCTCACCCCGGCCTACCAGCCGAAGGGGCTGGCTTTTTTGGTTTGGTTGGCGAATCAGGCCGAGATTCTGTCAGAAACCGCAGGAGCCCTTGGGGCAGGAGGCGCGCTCCTGCCCTACGTGCAAAAGCCAAGGTGGCAATTCATGGATAATGCACGCTAAGAAAGCTTCGAGAGGACCGGCCTCAACTCTGACTCGGGAATGTCATCCACGATGCTCACGCAGCCTATGCGTTTCGGCAGGATCATGCGCAGTCGCCGCGCCCGGGCCTTCTTGTCTCGCGCCATGAAGGTCAGCAGCTCCCCATAATCAGCGCTGGCCCGCGTAGGAAGACCGAGCCGGGACAGCAGGGCTTCCACCCTTTCGGCCTGGTCGCCGTCAAGCAAGCCGAGCCTGCTCGCGAGCCGACTTGCCGCAACCATTCCTATCGAGATCGCCTCGCCGTGCAGCAAATGTCGGTAGCCTGAAGCGCTCTCCAGAGCGTGGCCGACAGTGTGGCCGAAGTTCAGTATGGCGCGAAGTCCGGCTTCCCTCTCATCGGCAGTCACCACCTGCGCCTTTATTCGGCAGGAGCAGCCAACCACATACTGGAGCGCGAGAGGGTCAAGGCCGAGAAGTTCCGGGACTCTCTGCTCGATGAATCGAAAGAGGTCTTCGTCGGCAACGATTCCATGCTTCACCACTTCTGCCAGGCCGGCGCGCACGTGGCGCCGGGGAAGCGTGCGAAGAGTATCGAGATCCGCCAGGACCAGCGAGGGCTGATGAAAACTGCCGACTATGTTCTTCGCCTCTGGCAGGTTCACCGCCACCTTTCCCCCGACCGAGGCGTCAACCTGGGCCAGCAGAGTTGTTGGAACCTGCACGAATCTTATCCCGCGCATGTATGTTGCAGCCACGAAGCCGGCCAGATCGCCGATAACCCCGCCCCCCAGCGCGACTATCGCCGAGGCCCTGTCGAGCCCTGAGCGCACAAGAAAAGTTTGCAGCTTCTGGGCCTGCCTGAAGCTCTTCGATCTCTCCCCTGGCGGCACGGCAAGGGTAACGCTGGGAATCGAAAGCTCTTGCAAGCTTTCTCTCACGGCGTCGCCGTAAAGCCCGTCGAGTTTGGGATGCGTTATCACAGCCGCGGAGGTGATCGGCTGAAGTCTGGAGATGAACGACGAGAAACTTCCAAGGAGTCGAGAATCAATGAGGATATCGTAGGAGCGCTCGCCAAGCTCCACTCGCACCTTGCGAATCTCCTCCTGCGCGCGACTCGCCGCCTGGGTCGGCGTCAGGTTTGATACATCAACCGTCACATGAGCCTGGCTGTAGTATGGAATGCGGGCGGCGAGAAGCTTCTCAACGCGAGCCTTTCGATCCCTGGCCGAGCAGGCTCGCGCGCCAGCCGGCGGACGGAGCATCGGCCTGTCGGAAACGCTCTTGAGCCGCTGCCACAGCACCCGAGGCGAAGCGCGCAGCCAGACTACAGTGCCAGAGCTGCGAAGCAGGCGCATATTGTCGCCGTGGGCAGGGGCGCCTCCACCGACAGCCACCACCTGGCCCGACCCGCAGGCGACCTCGCGCAGAACCTTCGCTTCCATGTGCCTGAACGCTGGCTCTCCCTCGCGAGCGAATATCTCGCTTATCGTCATGCCGGAGAGCTTTTGAATCAGCGCGTCGCAGTCAACAAGGCGCAAGCCCACGCGGCGCGCCAGAATCTGACCTACAGAGGTCTTGCCCGCTCCCATGAAACCGATGAGGAAAATGCTGCTCATGTGGACTGGCGGGGCCAGGCGAAATGACTGCGGACCTGCTCCATGTAAGAGTCGAAGTTTCTCCGCATCTCTTTCAGGGTGTCGGCCCCGAACTTTTCCAGCATGGCGTCGGCAAAGACAATGGCGGCTACGGCTTCGCCCACGACCGCAGCAGCAGGCACCGCGCAGACATCTGACCTCTCGGAGTGCGCTTTCACGAGCGCGCCGGTTCTCAGGTCTGTCGAAAGCATCGGGCGCATGAGCGTGGAAAGCGGCTTCATGGCGGCGCTCACAACTACGGGTTCTCCATTTGTAACGCCGCCTTCCAGGCCGCCAGCGCGGTTGGTGGGGCGCACCACTGCATTTCTTTCTGGCCCGGGCAGTATCTCGTCGTGCACCTGCGAGCCCAGCAGTTCGGCAGCCTTGAAGCCCAGACCTATCTCGACGCCCTTCACGGCCGGAATGGACATGAAAGCCTGCGCAAGGCGGCCGTCGAGGCGCCTGTCCCAGTGTGCGTAGCTGCCCAGCCCAGGAGGAACGCCCAGGGCCACGACCCGGAAGACGCCTCCTACCGTCTCGCCATTTTTCCTGGCCTCTTCTATGACCTTTGCCATCCTGGCGCCGGCCTCGCGATCGGGGCAGCCGGCCTCGCTTTCCTCTGCCAGCGTTGCCATCTCTTCCCACTCGCGTTTGGGAAGGCTTGCCCGCCGGGAGTTAGGCGGGCGAGCGCGAACCGGCCCGATGCTCAGAACATAGCCGATAATTCCGATGCCGAATTCATCCAGCAGGCGCCGTGCAATTGCGCCTGCCGCCACGCGGGCCGCCGTCTCGCGGGCGCTAGCCCGCTCAAGCACATTTCGCATATCGGCGAAATCGTATTTCAGACTGCCTGCAAGGTCAGCGTGACCAGGCCGAGGCACAAAGACAGCTCTTGCCTCCGCCTCGTCGGGCGCTCTCTCGCGCGACATCGCGCGCTTCCAGTTGCGCCAGTCTCTGTTCCTGATGACTATGGCGACAGGGGAACCGATCGTGAGCCCGAAGCGGACGCCGCTCAGGATGTGGGCACGGTCCTTTTCTATCGTCATGCGAGCCCCGCGGCCATAGCCCCGCTGTCGCCGGGCCAATTGAAGGTCAATATGGCGGGCCTTCAGAGGCAGGCCTGCGGGCACGCCCTCGACTACAGCGACGAGAGCTTCGCCGTGCGACTCGCCAGCGGTGCTGAACCTGAATGTGCCCAGAGTGCCCCTCCAGTGAAGAAGCGGCCCCACATGGTCGGGGCCGCTTCCACAGTTTGCTTCAGATTCGGGTTTCCGTCAAGGAGCTATCACTGCTGTGGGAGCGCCCGGCGCCTCCTCGGGCACTATCCGCGGCGTCAGGAAGATGAAGACCTCGTTGTCGGCGACGCCCTGATCCGTCTCTGTGAAGAGCAGCTTGCCCAGAAACGGTATGCTTGAGAGGAGCGGCACCTTCCATCTTGTCTTGGTCACGTTGCGGCTGGTCAGCCCGCCAATGACTACTGTTTCGCCGTCCTTGACTCTCGCGAGGGCGGCCACGCTGCGCGACTCAACGTTCGGGATTACGCCGCCGCCGGGAAGGGGCGTGGTGCCGGAGACATCGGCGAGCACGGGCAGCGCAAACAGAGTTATGGTGCCGTCGCCGTTGATACGCGGCGTAACATTCAGAGAGCTGACTACCGGGATGATGACTGGCATCGTTGAGGTAACCACCTGCCCACCCGCGATTCCAGGCTGAACGACGCCCGACTGAACTATCCCCGTGAAGGTGGTCGTGTATTGTATGGTGCCGGGGAAGTTATTGAAAGCAACCACTCGCAATGCCTGCATGACCTTCGTTCGGTCCGCATGTTCAGAAGCGCCCAACTGCGCGGCGATGTCGCCCCTCATCCACCCCACGGCCAAGTCACCGGCGGACGGCGTCCCCGAGAGGAAACCCATTGTCGTCTCTCTACCCGTCCACAGCCAGTGAATACCGTAGCGCTGTATGGTGGATAGACTCACAGAGATTATCTGAACCTCCACCAGCACCTGAGGAACCTTCACATCGAGATAGTCGCGGATGATGCGGCGGAACTCCTCTATGGCCTCAGGCTCACCCCTGACTATCAGGGCGTTAAGCGGCAGGTACGCCACAATTGGAGGTTCGATTCCCTCGGGCGCAAGAAACCCGAGCTGTCCGCCGAGGGCCTGATACTGCGGGCCTGCCGTGGGAGGGTACCCAGGCGTGGGTGTCACAGCCGTGGGCGGAAAGCCTGTGGGTGGAACATATTGCTTTGGCTGCTCAGATGCACCCTGGCCAGCCCGCTCCAACGCCATGGACACGACCTCTTGCGCGGTGGGTGCCGCTATGGCCTGGTAGGGGCCGACGTTGGGAACATATGTTATGCCCTTCACCCCCGGAATACCATACAGGCTGGAAGGCACGAGCGAGTCTCCCTTCAGCAGGGGGTTGCGTGGCTCGTCCCTGCCTCCGAACAGGTAGGATATATCTGCTGCATCCCAATATTGCAGGGGAATTATGGCTCGCGTCAGAGCTTTGCCGCGATCTCTGCCATTCCCTCCGGCGCCTTCAGCCAACATGGTTGTCCTGCGGCTGGACCCGCCCGGGCCGACGATGTACACGCCTTTGTCGTTGCGCCGCCACTGAAGGCCTGAAGCATCGCACAGCACGTCCAGGACTTCGGTGAAAGTCAACCCCCTCACATTCAGGTCAATCGTCTTTTTCCGCGCTTCCTCGGCGACTACTATGCTGGCATTCTCCAGCTCGGCAAGCAGGTTCACGACCTCAGCCACAGACTTGTTCTCGAGCTTCAAGGTCGTGAGCACCGGCTCTGCGGTTTGAGCCGCAGTGGCGATTAACAGGCAGAGCGCTGCGGCAACAGACAAGATCACCACGTGTCGGAACAATTCCCTGGAGTTCATATTTCCTTCCCCTCCCCTGCTGCTAAGCAAGGTATCGGTTGCGTGTTCCCTTTCCGGCCGTGAGCCCGTTGAATCGCGCCATCGCGCCAGGCAAATGGTAAGTCAGCAGAGCCTCACAAGCTCCCGGGGCGCTTGACTGCGCCTTGACCCCGCTGGCAAAACTATCACGCTATACGCCGCCCCGGTCGCAATACCTTCTGTCACACGAAGCCGAACAAAAAAGAAAGCCCTCAGATCGCCCCTGAGGGTCAGCAAACCCGCCCGCCCGGCCCGACGCATCGCCCTCGCCGCCAAGCTCGAGATTGCCTGTGAAGAATCACATGTACTCCTCTACCGCCGGTGCGGGAGGCCTGCCGGGCATAGGGCCGACAGGCGCCCCTGGAGCACCGGGATAAGTCACGCTCGGCATGGGCGTTGGAGCAGGCGTTGTTGGTATCTCGAGGCTGCGCAGAGGAACAAAGATGCTGCGGTTCTCGGTTCGCAGGTTCACACCATCCCGCGTTATGGACACCACGCGAAGCTGCTCGAGGCCAGGGCCCAAGGCTGGGACCAGGTCGCCGGGCCTTACAACTGAGCCCCTGACACCCGTATCTGTCTCCGTCTCGATGATTGCCCACACGCGCCCGTCGGACATAATGCCCGACACGCGCCTCCCAACGCTTGCCCCACCAACCACTTCAACTAAGCGCGCTGCTTCCGGCGGCGGAGCAGGCTTCGGCGTCACTGGGGAAAGACCCCAGAACCATACCTCGGCAGGCCGCTCTCCCTCGCCGGGCATCCGCACTGGCGGCGCAAAAGACTTGAAAGGATCCTCGCGGTAGGGCAGGTTCGCGGGCAACGGGGGGAACCCTCCGGCGGGCTGGGTCAGTGCCGCCGCGGGGCCCGGGAAACTACTGGGCGCGCCGGGAGCGCCGGGAATGCCGGGAGCGCCGGGCGCCGCCGGCGCTGTCGAAATGGTCGCGGCTGGCCCGTAAGGCGTAACAGTAGGCCCAGGTGGTGTCTCAGTCTGGCCTCTGTTCCGCAGGAACAACATATATACAGCCGCGAAAGCCACGACCAGAAGGCCTACGGCAACTGCCAATTGCTTTTTCTGCTTTGGGGCCATCGCTCACATGTACTCCCCTGCACCTGCGGACGGTGCGGGCGCCCCTGGGGCCAGCGGAGCACCCATTGGCATGGTTGGGCCGCCTGGCTGGCCGGGTGCGCCTCCAATCGCGTTCTTCGTTATGATGAACGCTGTGAGGGGCAACCCAACATCAATAATGGGCGACGTGCCTCGCAGAACCACCGAGTTGCCAAGCATGGTGACGCGAGGCATTTCGTGCACCTTTCGAATAAAATTGAGGGCATCAGGAAAACCCTTTGCGGTTATGCCAAAGCCTGAGAAAGGTATCGAGATAAGCGGCGGGACTGCGACTGGCGGCAGCGGAGGAGCGGGAACCGTTATCCCCCTTGGCCACTGACCCATGCGTACCATCCATCTCGTCATGGAGTTCCCGAAGGAGTTTGGGTCGTTTCCATATTCGCGCCAGAAGTCGAACGCGGCCTGAATGGAGTCCTTCGTGTCAATCTTGGGCTGTCTTGCAATCAGCCGGTCATATGCAGCCCGCTGCTTGAGATACTCCTCCTCCGCCTGAGTGAGTTCGATTAAGCCCGGTTCCAGCCTGTTGGCCTTGACCTTATTGTCCTCGACCTTCCTTAGTTCTTGTCCGATGATATCGAGCTGGGGCTTGATGAAGGAGAAGTGGAAAATCGCCGCGATGGCCACGAAGAAGACGCAGCCGATGGCCAAAATGTGAACGCGGGTGAATTGCTGCAAGAATCGCATCTGGGCCTATCTCCATACCTGTCTAACAGAACTCGCTGGGGAAGCTACGGTCCCACCTGTTGTCTGTGATGCCGATGCAGGAGGAGGGGTGGGCACGGGAATATACTCCGGCCTCAGCGTCATCTGGAGGGTTACTGGAACGCTCTCCTTCGGGTTTACTTGCCGCACGGCAGACGCGCGGTACTGAGCCGGGCCGTAACCTGTCCCCTGCGGCGACACAGGCATGGTCCTCGTTCCTAAGGCAGGATATGTACCCGGGGCGCCCGGCCTCTGCAACGGGGTTAGCTGCGTAGGAGTCCAGCCGGGAACCTGCACCTGAAGCTGGACTGTCGCCACAATGGGGCAGCGGAGCATGTTCATATAGAACTGCCTCACAGTTGCGAGGCTGTCGGTCGCGCCCGAGAAGCTGATGCGAGCGCCGCCCCAGCTAAACTCTCGAAGGACCACCTTTGCGTGCACAAAGTGGGCCATATACTGGAGCAGATCGGCAACCCTGTTATTGTAAACCTTTTGACTGTCAACCCAGTTGACCCACTGCTGATAGGGGACTACGTCGGTCTTCCTGCCCTGGGTCATTTTGCCCACCTCGTCAACGGCCGCCGCCACATCGCCCCAGTATTTGGCTCTGTCCTGTTCCATCGCCACCTTGGCTTTAGCGTGCATCACTGCCAGGAGCAGAGCGATAATCTGAAGCACCAGGAGCAGGCCGACCACAACGGCAATGCGCCGCACCCTGGACCTTTCGAGAATGTAGATCGGCAGCAGGTTTATCTTGACCATTGCAGGCTCACTCCGTCATCTCTCGCAGCGCCAGGCCAACGGCAATGGGAAGCAGCGGCGAGACTTCCGCCAGATATTTCTCGCTGAGATGGCCCGGCAAGGAGGCCATGACCGCAAGGGGAGATGCTTTGCTGACCGGAACAGCCAGTTCACGGCTCAGGAAACTGTCGAGACCAGAGATAAGCGCTGTGCCGCCGAAAAGGAAAGCCTCGTCAACCTTGGTATCGGGATAACGCGTGCGATAGTATTCAAGCGAGCGCCTGATCTCCGTCACCAGCTCAGTCAGGACAGGGATCATGGCCTCCCGAACCCTTCTGGCAAGTGTTATCGTCTCTCTCGATTCCGGGGCTGGGGGAGTGACTGCTGGTTGCCCCACTTGCTGTTGCTCGCCTGGGGGGCGCTGAGGCTGCCGCGGCGGCGGAAGCTGGTCCTGAAGCTCAGCGCTAAGATCAAATACGGGACGCGAGCCCTCTTCAGTTGAAGGTCTCGCCACCGGCTCCTCCTGTTGTTCTTGTGGGGCTGCGGTTGGCTGCGGCAGGCCAGGCGCGGTCTCCAGGTCAGTGACGGAACCCAGTTCTCTCTTCAGCCTCTCTGCCTCGGTCTCATCGCGACCAAGGCTTTCCGCGAGAGCCTTCGTGAACGAGTCCCCGGCCAGTGGTATGGGACGCGTGAAAGAAAGCAGACCGTTGCGCACGATGCTTATATCTGTCGTGCCGGCGCCGATATTTATGAGGGCGATGGACTTCTGATAAGAGCCCTCTTCGGCTGTCATGTCCACCAGGCTTCTCATGGCGGCAAGGGGCTCGATATCGAGCGCCACAGGCTCAAGCCCCGCTGCCCGCAGGGTCTCAATGTAAGCGTTTATCATGTCCTCCTGGGCGACAGCCAGCAGCACCTCCATGTTCTGCTGTTCCTCTGGCAGTTCCTCGGGCTCTACGAGGGGCTGGTAGTCCATTATCACTTCGGTGAGGGAGAATGGCACTACCCTTTCCACTTCCCAGCGCATGGTATCGGCCAGTTCCTCGCGGCTCATCTTCGGGACCTCAATCGGACGAACCACCAGCGAAGACTGGCCAGCCACGCTGCAAACCACAGTGCGCGTGCGAGCGCCCTGCTGCGCCAGAAGGCTCCTTGTTGCTGCCCCCAGGGTCTGCGCGTCAACGATGACGCCGTTAGAGATAACCTCCGGCGGAGTTGGTCGGATCCCGAGAGAAGTCACATGAACGCTTCCCCTGGCCGACCTCAGCTCGACGGCTTTGATGAGGCTGGTGCCGATGTCAAGCCCAATAACTGAAACATCACGCGCCAGCCTTGGCGGTGCCGGCATGGAAACCCTCCTCATGAATTATACCACTCAGGCAAGCATACGACAACCCGCGCAGACTTGTTGCCGAGCCCTTCGCCGTGAAGCGTTGTGCTATAATACCCAAGCCCTTCCTGTTTCCGTAAGCTTCGGGCATAATCCTGCCTGGCTGTCACGAGTGTTACCGAACAATGAGCCTTCAATCCGCCAGCTGGCGAATTCAGGGTCATCCCGGGGAATCCGAAGGATGACAGGCGACGACCTGAGAAGACAGTTTCTCGAGTTCTTTGTCCAGCGAGAGCACCGGATAATGCCCAGTGCCTCTCTGGTGCCGTCGGATCCCACCACTCTGTTCACCGTCGCCGGCATGCAGCAGTTCGTGCCTTCCTTCCGCGGAGAGGCCCCAATTCCTGCTCCCAGAGCTGCGACCTGTCAGAAATGCTTGCGAATTGATGACCTGGACAAAGTCGGGCTCACGCCTGGCCACGAGACTTTCTTCGAGATGCTGGGCAATTTCTCCTTCGGCGAGTATTTCAAGCGCGAGGCAATTGTATGGGCGTGGGAGCTTGTGACAGGCGTTTTCCGGCTGGATCCAGAGCGACTCTGGGTCTCAATTTATCCTACAGACGAAGAAGCATTTGGGATATGGCGCAAAGACATAGGCGTCCCGCCCGAGCGCATAGTGCGCCTGGAGGACAACTGGTGGCCGTCTGGAGGAGGCCTGGGGCCGTGTGGGCCAGACTCGGAGCTTGTCTGGGATATGGGCGAGGAGACTGGCTGCGGAGGGCCTGAATGCGACCCGGCATGCGACTGCGGCAGGTTCCAGGAGTTCTGGAACCTGGTGTTCCAGCAGTATAACCGCGAACCCCCAGCCCTTCAGGCTCCCGAGGATCCTCTCAGGGCCCGAGGGGCCGAGCCCGACGGAAGCGCCGAAGGGCTTGCCCTGAGCGTAGTCGAAGGGAAGCTCACCCCTCTGCCCTCGAAGAACATTGACACCGGCATGGGGCTCGAGCGCACGCTCGCAATAATCCAGGGCAAGAAGAGCATCTTCGAGACCGATATCTTCAGCCCCATCGTATCTGCCGTCACGGATATCCCACCCAAAGAAGACAGGGAGCCGGGCGCGCAGGCCCGCGAGGTGGCGAGCCGCGTCATCGCCGATCACGCCAGGGCAATATGCTTTCTTTTGGCCGACGGCGTGACGCCCTCCAACGAAGGCAGGGGCTATGTGCTGAGAAGGCTCATCAGAAGAGCAGCCCGGTTTGGGCGCGATCTCGGGCTGACCGAGCCTTTTCTCGACCGGCTTGTCCCGGTCGTCGAGAGGGTGATGGGCGGCGCCTATCCCGAGCTGGCGCGGGCGAGCGCCATGACTCAGAAATATGTTCAGATGGAGGAGAATCGGTTCGCCGACACGCTCGAGCTGGGGATGGCGCGTCTTGAGAAGTTCCTCGACCAGGCCCGTCGCGAGGGCAAACGGGCCCTGCCGGGAGAGTGGGTGTTCCAGCTATACGACACCTATGGTTTTCCTGTCGAGATGGCCGAGGAAATAGCGAGAGAGCGCGGACTGGAGATTGACCGGGCAGGTTTCGAGCAAGCGATGCAGCAGCAGCGGGTCCTGGCGCGGGCCGGGACAGCGGAAGCCTTCGCGCGACAGGAATGGGGCGCCGGGGAGTCCGCGTCCGGGCAGGCTGGCGAACTTGCGCAGATGGGCGAGCGCGTTCAATTCGTGGGGTATCGCTCGCTGAAGGCTCGCGGGCGCGTTGTGGCTATCTACCACAACAGGAGGCGCGTTCAGGAGGCAGACCCAGCGGATGAAGTTGAGATAGTCCTGGACAGAACTCCTTTCTATGCCGAGTCGGGCGGCCAGGTGGGCGACACTGGCACGATAACCTCCCGAACTTCCCGGCGCGCGCTCGTGACCGTTCGAGACACCGTTTACAGAGCCGAGAATCTGCCAGTTCAGCTCGGCACGGTTGAAAGAGGGCGGCTGCGCGAGGGCGACGCGGTAGTCGCGCAGGTTGACGCTGCAAGGCGCCAGGCCATCGCCAGGGCGCACAGCGCCACGCACATTCTGCACCATGCGCTGCGAAAAGTCCTCGGCGAGCACGCCACCCAGCAGGGCTCGCTCGTCGAGCCGGACAGACTGCGGTTCGATTTCTCGCATTTCGGCCCCTTGACTCCGGAGCAGGTGGAGAAGATTGAGACTCTCATTCAGCAGCGCATAGTGGACGACAACCCCGTGCGCTGGTCTTACGACGACGTTGCATCGGCGCGGGCAAAGGGCGCGATGGCGCTCTTCGGGGAGAAATACGGCGAGAAAGTGCGCGTGGTGAAGACGGGAGATTTCAGCCTGGAGCTGTGCGGGGGGACGCATCTTCGCCGCACCAGCGCAGTGGGCACATGCATAATAACTGCTCAGAGCAGCGTAGGGGCGGGGCTGAGACGAGTCGAGGCCCTCACTGGCGTGGCTGCGCTGAAGCATATTCAGCAGCGAGAGAGAATCTTGGATGAGACTGCCCGCGCCCTGAGGGTTGGCCATGCGGAGCTTCCGGAGAAAGCGCAGCAGTTGGCGGATCAGGTCAGACGCCTTCAAAAGCAGGTGGATCAGGTCCAGTCGCCCAGTGTCGCCTCTCTTTCTGATAGGCTGGCAGAAGCGGCAGCCGTATGCGGGGCGGCCAAAGTGGTGGCGGCGGCAGCCGAGGGCATTGCGCCGAAGGCCCTTCGCGATTTGGCCGACCGAGTGCTTGAGAAGCTTGGATCGGGTGTGGTTGTCCTCGCAACCGAGCGCGACGGCAAAGTTGCTTTCGTCGCAGAGGTTTCAGAGGACCTGATCGAGCAGGGGCTTCACGCTGGCAATATTGTGGGCAGGGCGGCCCGGATAGCGGGGGGAGGCGGCGGAGGAAGAGCAGATTTCGCAGAGGCGGGCGGGCGCGACGCTTCGAAACTGGCCGAGGCGCTGGCTGCGGTGCGGGGCATCGTCGTTCAGGATCTCGGAGCCAGCGGGGGCCAGGCCGCCTGCCCGGCCAGTGTCTCGCCCAAGGATGCATAGGCGGGCCGGTCGAACGCACATTCGCCTTGACAGAACTTGGCCGAAGACCAGGCACACTTGAGGGGAAGATATCTTGATTCGGCCCGCGTCCGGGCTGCCGGCTCTAATTGACGGGGCCGTTTCTGTCTCAACCGCGCCCATGCAAGCTGTTTCCACCAGTGGTTGCGGCGCCACTTGGGCCGGGCGGATTTTGCCTGCCCGGAAGGCAGGCTGCGCTGTCCCGGGCTCTGTGGAGCCTGGTGTATTATGGCAGCGCTGTGGAAGTGCGGCGTGGGGCCCCGCCGACGTCCGTGCGCCGGGTCGTAGGGGCACGATATGGAAGTTGTTTCATAATTCGCTTGCTTGCCTGGAAGGAGGTATGGCGCTCTCTGTAGAAGTAAGGAAGCATGAGCAGCGACGGTCGCTTCTATGAGTTGCAGGACCGCGATCAGCTCCGGCTCTT
>Ga0315280_10001771_pt1 | contig 36181 bp, 19 predicted proteins | sample YL17G06_40_MG_FD_203697 | JGI IMG/M metagenome (GOLD analysis project Ga0315280, IMG submission 203697) | Sediment microbial communities from Yellowstone Lake, YNP, Wyoming, USA - YL17G06_40 | ecosystem: Environmental > Aquatic > Freshwater > Lake > Sediment | place: USA: Wyoming | collected... | reverse complement strand
GAAAGTGGGGAGCGGCGCGCGGATGACCTTGGCAGGAGACTCGCGCGCCGCCCAGACCCCACGCGGAGGTGAGGCCTATCTACATTATACCATGAGGGTTCGGGGTCCATTCGAGATCCCGGCCCCGCCCTGAGCGAGAGGAACGCGCCCTCTCGGCCAGGCGCAGCAGAGTGAGTGGGCGGTTGACCCATTCCACAGCGCGGAATCAACGAAAGGGAAAGGAAGTAAGGAGAAATGCGTTACGTATTAGCAGCAGTGCTGTTACTCACTGCAGGCGCCGTCCAGGCTGGCATCATCAACGTGCCAGGCGACTACCTCACTATCCAGGCTGCCATTGCGGCAGCCGCGGACAACGACACCATTCAAGTCGCCACCGGAACGTTCGTCGAGACCGGTCAGATCGACATAAACAAGAGCCTTGCGATCATCGGAGCCGGGGCCGGGAACACGGTGATCAAACCGGCGAGCGATACTGACAGCAGCAACTCGAAGACCGGAGCTTGGATCTATGTGAACGCCGGGAAGACCGTCAAGCTGGCTCGGCTCAGCCTCGATGGCAGCGGCCGGCTGATACACCACGCCGTCCAGTCCTACGGATCGCTGACTGTAGAAGACTGCGACATCCGGAATATCGGCCGTTCAACCTACCTGGGGCGAGGCATCGTATTCTTCGGCGGCACAAGCAATGCAGTGCGGCGCTGCACGTTCTCTGGCATCCAGCGCATCGGAGTGCATGTGCGCGGCAACATGGGAGCAGGCAATCCGGCGGGCACGATCGAGGACTGCACCTATACCGGCAAAGGCCCTGGAGACTGGCTGGACTATGCGTTTGAGATGGGCGGCGGCGGACAAGGCACGGTGCTCAACTGCCGGGTTTCCGGCTGTCTGGGCGTCGCGCTTTCCGACGGTTCCACCTCCGCCGGCATTGTGGCAACTGATTACTTCGGCGCGGGGACCAAGGTCCTGGTTACCGGGTCGGACATCCGCGGCTGCAGCGAGGGTGTGGCCGTGGGTTACGGGACTGGTGACAGCACCGCCGCGACCGTGGTGAACTGCAACCTGACCGGCAATGGTACCGGCATCCAGAACGTGGCGACCGTCCCGGTCAATGCGAAGAGCAACTGGTGGGGCAGCGCGAGCGGGCCGGGGCCTGTCGGCCCTGGTTCGGGCGACAGGGTGAGCGCGAACGTCGACTATGCCCCCTGGCGGACGACACCAGTCCCGCGGGTTATGGTCCTTAAGGACGACAAAGCGGCCGCGGCGAACATCCTGACCAACCCCAGCGACCGCGCGGCCGGGGCTGGCTCGTGGCAAGCCAACGGCACGTCCAAGGCCGAGCTCTACCTCACGCCGCAGCAGCTTTTCGGCCGGTCCATCACCGTCCGGGAGCTCGCTGGCATCGCCTATCAGACCAAGAAGAGCACAGACGGATCGGGAGTGGACTGGTACATCAACATCTACACCGTCGGCACGACGCAGGGTTGGTACGGCGAGCGGCTGACGCTCGAGCCGATGTACTCTCACAGCCTCAACGCGCCGGCCAACCAGTGGAACCTGTGGTCGACCGACACGGGCACCAACCAGCTCACGCTCTTCGACGGCAACCACACGAACAAGGGCTTCTACTACGGTCCGACCCTTGCGGAGGTTACTGCGGGGCCGATTAACTGGGCCAACTACCCCAACAGCGGTGGGGATGCGATCATCGATTACGCGTCCCAGGACGTGAAGTATATCGTGCTGGCGACGGGCAATCCGTGGTGCGCAGGATTCACCGGGTTGGTGGACGATCTGAACTTGAGGCTCAAGACCGGCGAGAGCGCTCTGGTGGACCTGGAGTCCGACGGTGCCTCTGACGCCCTGTGGCTCGACGTCAGTCCGGCCACCAGATTCGTCAAGCCCGACGATGCGGTAGAGGTCGCGCTCAATATGTCCAGCCTTTCAGGGGCAGCGGCTGGCTATCAGGCGTTCATGTCGTTCGACACGGGCAAGCTGAGCATCACCGCGGCCGACATCGCGCCGACCCCGTCGCCCTTCGGTCTGAACTGGTGGAAGGTGCTGTCCGAGCCCAACATAGACCTGGCTGCGGGGATCGACAACGCGGCTGGCCAGAAGCCTACGGCTGCTGAGGCCAGGCTGGCGGAACTGACGTTCGCAGGTGGTTCCAGCGAAGGGCTAACCCAGGTGAGCTTCAGGGTGAACGATCCGCCGACTCTTCTGGCCGATGCCAACGGCGACGCGATCGTGCCGACGACGCTCGACAGCCAGGTGATCCTGGTCGACGGGACGCCCCCCGAGGGCGCGACGATCACTGCTAGCACCAATAACTGGACCAAGGATCCGATCACCTTCACATTCTCGGCAACGGACGCGCTGACCGGCATTGACCACTATGAACTGTCCATCCCGTGGATAAGTAGCGGGGCGTTCTTCACCGCGACTAGTACTTACCTCGCGAGCGTGGCTGGTGTGACCACGGGCGCTTACCCCGTCACCGTGAAAGCCTTCGACAGGGCCGGAAACTCGGCCACCGCGAGCACGACCGTGAAGGTAGACAACACTAACCCGGTGCTGACCGATCTCAGGGCATGGCAAGGCGGCACGGAGGTTTTCAGCACGGGCGGAAGCGTCCGTGCGACGATCACCAAGACCGATGGCGCCGATGCCGTGACGTTCACTATCGCCATCTCGGACACCGGTCCACACTATGGGGCGGGAATGGCGTTCGCGACCAACACGACCGCTCCCGCCTTCCAGGTGTACTTCGCGGAGTTCAGCGACAATCAGTGGCACTTCCAGGACTATGGGACGGGCTGGAACGGCACGGACACGACGACCCTGCCTCCAGGTTTTGCCGCAACCGGGAATGGCTCGGGCCAGACGTTCACCATCACTGTGCCGTACAGCGCCCTCGGAGGAACAGGATCGATCTACCACTGGGCCGCCCAAGCACGGACCAATCTTCTAGGATCGTACCCGGCAGGCTGGAGCTGGGGTTCGCCTGTAAGTGGCTACGCCAGCTCCATCGGGGGATACAGAGACGTCCTGAACGGTGTGAACAACGCGCTCCAGGGCGCCGTTAATATCAGTGTCAATGCCACGGACGCGGACTCCGGCCTGGCCGGCCCCCCCGCAGTCACCGTGGTCCACACGGATGGCGGCACGACGCTACCCGCGACTCTGGTTGACCCACTCGGCCCAGTCTACGGCTGGACGCTAAGCATCGGTCCCGCTACGATAAACGGTCGTTACAGCATCACCGTGACGGGCACCGATAATGTCGGCAATTCCGCCAGCGCGACCGGCTACATCATCGTGAACAAGACCGAGGCCATCGTCACGGTTCAGCTTGAGGGGCTTAGCGTCGCCGCGGTCACCCGGACGATCAAGTTCGTGATCGGCGGAACCGGCGGCACGGTCGCTCCCGTGCCGGTCGACAAACAGGTGACATTCGCTGCCGGCACGGCCACGACGACCCTGACCAACCTGCCGACCGCACAGTGGACCAACATCAGCGCCAAGGACGAGCAGCATACGCTCAGGCAACTGGTTTCTCTTTCGACCACCGGCAGCGGCCAATACAGCGCCAGCTTCACCGGCGACGATCAGCTGATCGGCGGCGACCTGACCAACGACAACCTGGTTGACATCCGGGACTTCGGCGTGTTCGCCGGACAGTACGGCACAAGCCCGCCGCTGAACACGCAGTGGCCTGCCAAGAACGCCAACATATCCTGCGATGGGTATGTGGACACGAATGACTTCAGCTACATCCAGATCCACTTCCTGGCGAAGGGAGACGCGGAGCCTGGAGCCGCACAGACGGCCGGACTGGAAATGCCGATGACCTCGATCAGTGTCAAGGAGCTTGCCAAGATGGTTGGCATGCGCGCTGCGCGCAAGGCCGACGTGAACAACGACGGAGTGGTCGACACCACCGATATGAAGTTGTTCATGGACAAGCACCCGAGAGTCAAGCGGTAACTGGTGCACTAAGATGAAGCTGCGGCGTCCGCTAGGACGCCGCAGCTTCTCGTCTTGAGGAGGTGGAGGGCAAGCAAGATGAACCGTGCATTGTTTTTCCTAGGCATGGTCTTGATAGCGCTGGGCGGGAGTGTCGATTCGGCGCCGGCGGCCGTCAGCCTGGAGTGGCACCCGGCCTACTTGGTCGTGCGTGTAGGCGACCCCGTCAACCTGGGTCTGTACGCGAAGTCCGACAGCGGAAGCGATTGGCCGATCTCGGCGATGGACGTCATCGCATTCCATGATCCAGCTTGCCTCCGCTTCCACAACCTGACTTCAGAGAAGGCCCCCTACAACTGGTTCCTGGACGGCTTCTTCTCACCTTCGCCGGACAACCTCAATGACGACCTGGGCGATGGCCAGATGCTCTATACGGCTTGGGCGCAGCTGGGGATACCGGCAATGGCCACCCCGAAAGGGCTTCTGGTCACAACCTTCCAGTTCTCTGCCGAGACGGAGACCCGTCGGACGTACGTGACTATCCCTGCGACTTATGGGTCTCTGGCGAGGACGCGTGTTTTTGACGGTACGATCCCCAATTTCGACGTCACAGGAAGATTGGGCAGCGCCGGGATAATGATAGTCCCAACCGGGTTCCTGACGTCGGTTGCCCAGGCCAAAGCGCTCGGGGACGAAAGCGTCTTCGATCTGGCCGGCCCGATAGTTACCCGGGCTTTCGGAAGCTACTTCTACGTCGAGGATTATGACAGGACGGCGGGTATCAGGGTGAACTGTGATCCATCGCAGCTCCCGGCTGAAGGGACGACGCCGGCAGTATCGGGGATCATCCGGACGATCCACGGTGAACGGGTCATAGATGAAGCTGTGATCTCAAGCGGCATGCCACTAGACATTCCGGGCCCAATCGCGATGAACCTCCGAGCTGTGAGGACCGGCCTGAATCCTCAGGGACTGCTTATCAGAGTTGCAGGTAGGGTCACATCGGTCTCTGAGGGCGACCAGACATTCACGCTCCGCGATGGCGCCGAACTGGTTCTGCGTGTCGAGCTGCACGGGGTAAGCGCGCCTGGTGACGGCAGCTTCGCGGCAGTGACCGGCGCGCTTGGCGCGGATGACTCCGGTCCCCTTCTCAGAGTCAATAGGGCGTTGGATATCCGAACTCACCCGTAGCAGAGAGCTGTTCGATGTTCGACGGTCAGTTCTAGCCGCTTGGTAGAGGGTTAGCGTACGTGAAAGCAAGATGGCAGTCAGTCGTTCTCGCGCTGGTGATGGTTCTGGCAACAGCGGCAGCTGCCAGCGGGGCAGTCGATCTGGAATGGCGGCCTGCGTACCAGATCGTGCACTCAGGAGACACGGTCCGCATCGGGCTATACGCGGTCTCGGATAGCGGAAGCGACTGGCCGATTTCAGCAATGGACGTGCTTGTGCTCCACGCGCCGTCCTACCTCGCATTCTCACGGGTGACTTCGGACGGTGCTCCTTACGATTGGCTGACGGACGGATTCTTCGCGAACGCCCCGGACAACATCAACAAGAGTCTGACCGACGGCAACATGATGTATAGCGCCTGGGCACAGTTCGGCCTACCCGCTCTTGCGACGCGAAAGGGGCTGCTCGTGACGACGTTCGAGTTCGTCGCACAAGCTCCCATCTGCAGTACGCTTATTACCATCCCGCCGAGCTATGGGACAACTGCAAGGACGCGGGTCTTCGATGGCAGAGTCCCGAACCTGGATGTTACAGGGCGGCTGGGCAGCGCAGCCGTAATGGTCGTTCCGCCCGGCGTCCTGACTTCCGTCGTACAGGCGAAGGCGCTTCCGGACGACAGGACCGTTGATCTCGCCGGACCGGTTGTGACTAGGACTTTTGAGTCGTGCTTCTACATCGAAGACCGAGATCGCACAGCGGGGATCAGGGTCGATTGTGAGCCAGACCGACTGCCGCTTCAGGGCACTGCCCCAACGGTCTCAGGTGTCATCAGCACAGTTGGCGGGGAACGAGTTATAAGCCAGGCTGTCGTTACGCCCGGGTGCGCGGCTGGCATTCCCGGCCCCTTGGGGCTCAATACGCGTGCTGCAATTGCCGGACTCAGCCCTGTGGGGCTACTGGTCAAAGTCGCGGGCACCGTCACAGACGTCTCAGCGGCTGGCGACACGTTCATGCTCAGCGACGGCGGGGAAGCTGGGCTGCGCGTGGAACTGCACGGGCCGTCCGCCCCCGCGGAGGACGCGTTCGCCGCGGTCACGGGCGCGTTGGGCGCAGATGCCGAAGGCCCCGTGCTGAGGGTGAACAGTGCAACGGATCCGCAGGTTGCACCAAGGTAGTTCTCGGCAGGAGACCTGTGAGAGGCGGAAGCCGCCGGATCTCATGATATCCTTCGCTTCGCTCAGGGTGACATAAGCGCACTGCAAATCCGCGGAGCCGGGTACGGGGTTGCGGATCCCGGACTACTGGAGTTTCCGCATCTCGTCGTCGTGGCCGGTCATCTCCCAGCGGATGAGGGACGCCGGTATGACGCCGCGCGCAAAGTAGTCGTCCAGGAACCCCTTGAGGCTGAACTCGTCGCCGAGCTGCATCGCGCGGTCGGCAATCAGCCGCTCGAACTGGATCTTCCCGACCACGTAACTCGTCCCATAGCCAGGCTGGCGGAGATACAGGCTGAGATCGCCTACGATGGTCTCACCGTCGGCCTTGAGCCACCCACGAGGCGTCGCCGGAACCGCGTATTCGATCGCATCCCGCAAGTTCCACTCTCGGCTGTGCATCCTGAGGTCGCCCATCGCTCGTGCAGCGCGGAAGGCCAGGAGTATGTAGACCAGTTCGCGCGCTCTGGGGACATTGTCCATCATCCCGGCCTGAAGCATCGTCTCCTCAAACGCCGTGGCAAACCCCTCCGCTCTGCTGTCCCAGATGTTGTAGAGGAGCGGCACGCCGCGCAGTGGATGCGTGCTGCGCTCCTCGCGCTGCTTTTCGAGCCAGTGGATCATATGGCAGCGCAAAGGCAAGAGGTCGTGATAGTCCACCTGTGTGAAGATATCGCGGTCCTCAGGCGGGGCCACGTCCCTGGGCGTTCCGCCCGTAAGCGCCATGTAATCGGGCACGGTGAAGATATCCTGAGTGCGGAGGAACTCCATGTACTCGCGGTGCGCCGCGTCGGTGCGGGCCTGCAGCTCCTCGACGTTCTCCGGCGGGAGCAGCGGGGGCAGGCTGCGGTTGCGGTGCTCCTCCAGCTTGAGTGTGGTCCAGGAGCGCTCAAGCTCCCTGCGGACGATCGCTTCCTGCTCCTCCCAGGAATACGGCACGAGATGGACGTGCTTCATCGACCAATCGAACTCCTCGACCCCGATCCCGTCGAAGGAATCCGGCATAGAGGCGTATCGCTCCTGGAGCCAGAGCGTGTGATCGTCGACAGCGGCCCCGGCCCTCTCTGCGAGCGGAACCAGGTCGGGGTGAACATCGGCCAACCGGCCCGCGAGGTCGCGCAGAGCGCGGCTTTCGTGCTTCGTCTGGCGGATACCGAGGAAATGGAGGTCCTTGGTATCTGCCGTAAGCGTCGTTTGCGCGTGGGCGAGAATCCCGGGGATAGCCTCGATCTTCCCGCGGAAGGCTTCCTTTGATTCGTCGTCCAGCGGGAACCTGCATCTGAAGAGCTGCAGGGTCCCGTGCATTCGCGGGGCCTCGCGGGCCGGGACGTCGCTCTCACCGGTCTCGATCACCAAGAAGAAAGATGGATCCCTCTCCCAGGGCCTCAGCACACGGTGGTCGAACTCCAGGCCGTTGATCTCCGCGCGCACGAGGGCATGGTCGACCTTCTGCGAGATCGTCCAGCCGGTCGTATCGATGGCATCGAGTCGGGCACGGAACTCCGGAAGCCTGCCTTCCTGCTGCCTCATGGTGTCCGCCGAGTAGTCGTGGACACCGTCCGGGGCGGGCGGCTCCTGGTAGGCCCGAAAATCGTTGAAAAGCTGAATCAGCTCGTCGTAGTTGGGCGCGGGTTCGGCTTCAGACGGCATGTTCACCTCGTTCAGTCGGGTATTGGGACCTCGGATCACGACCTGATGATCCCTATTCTACCTCATCCAGCCGAGGGTGTTCAAACGCTGCAGCGCCAGGACCGCGATGTCCGGGGTTCTCTGGACCCCGGACGTGGACCACCCCGGACACAAGCGGATTCCTGTGGTTCAGGAGGAGGAGCTGTCCCGAGCCGCGAAAAAGCTTCATCTTGGAGGACCCGGAGACGAGCGGAGCGAACTGGTACGCGTGTTGCACCGGGACCATGCTGTTCCCCAGTCCGTCAACGACTTGCGGGGCCGGGGACCGCTCACGTCGAACCATATGTTGAGCCACCTTCGTCCCCAGGGCAACAAGTGCTTCATCTACTCTCCGGTCAAGTAGGACATTGGGAAAGGTCAACGGGAGGCGCAACTGAAGTGAAGAAGCTCATCTGTCACTTGACATCTGTATTGCTGTTGGGCATCTGCCTCTGTCAGACGGCACTCGCCGACAGTGTGGTGTGGGTGCGCGATTCGGACCACTCCCTTTGGAAGAGTTCCATTCCTCCGAACGGGAAACCGGTGCTGCTTTATGGGCATGGTGTAGATGACTCCCGCCTCGTACCATCGCCAGACGGTCGCTACGTTGCCGCAGATCCCTTCCCACCAGAGGGAGGAGCAGCGATACACGTACTCTTGTTTGACATGCAGCGTCCGGGAGTCCGGCAGACGATTCGCCTTAGTACCCTTGAGTGGTTTCTGGGAGAGTGGACTAGCGACGGTTCCGGTATACTGGTGTCGAGGCATATTAACGCGCCGATAGCAATCCACCGTGGGGTTTACCTAGTGGACATGGAGGGTCGTCGAAAGTTGATCGCTCCGTCTCCTGCTGACGACTTGGATTTCGCTGACGACGCCCAATACTCACCTGACGGCCGCATGCTGGCGGTCAGCGGCGGCTCGTGGCTCCAGATCGTCCGTCTCTATCCAAAGACTAAGACGATACTGTTCAAGAATGAAGTGGAGATCGGATCAGGTGTGCCAATGGTTTGGATTGACAACAATCGGCTGGTACTGACCGGAACCGAACGGCTTGTACTCGCTGATGTGGCGAAGCGCACGGTCAAACCGTGGATTGCATACGGCAGCATTAATACAATGACTTACTCCAAGTCCCGTGGCAGACTGTACGTTGGTATGAGACTGTCGTCGAGCAGCGAGGATGCGATCTATGCCATGGATCCGGCCATAGGTCACACGCAGAAGGTGGCATTGCCGGGTTTGGTGGATGTGTTCGGTGTCTACGGTGTGACTGCAGACGGCAAGACTGCGATCATCTCTGCTCGCGATCCTGCCCAACCGTCTCCGAAATGGCCATCCGGCCGTGGAATCTGGGCCGTCGATTTGGATACCGGCAAGCACACGGTAATCACTCTCGACTCACTCCGACCCGCCGTCTTGCCTTCGCCGATCTCCACATCAAAACCGGCATCCAAGGCAACCTTGCAGTCCGGTGCCGCCACAACGGGATCGCCTCCCGTGTCCGCCGGGGGCAAAGCCCCGCGTGAATCCGAGCGGTCGGCAGTCCAGAGAACTGCCGACATCGGGGGTTCTGCTGGAGGATGACCGTGACGCCGGCCGGTTCTCCAGCAGGATCGTTTTGCCTCACCGGCCTCGCGCCGACGCTGCGATCTCCTCGGCTGTGCGCGGGTAGTCGAAGATCCGCACTTCCCCGATGGCGCCCTTGAACAACGCCCGCTGGGCCGTTGCGGCGTTCATTATGCCGCCGATCGAGATCGGATAGCCGCCGATGGTGTCTACCGTGTTGAACACGCCGTCGTTGTTCAGCTTGCCGTTCCGGTAGAGGCGGACCTTCGAGTGCTGGCCGCCATCATAAACCCAGGCAAGATGAACCCACTCTGCGGGCTGCTCATCTGCATTGATTCTCCAGTTGACCCCGGACAGCGGCCGGACGAGACCTCTGTCATCCGCGGTACCGCCCATTGCGAAGGAAGTGTGCCGCTCACTAGTCTCCTGCGAGAAGGCCAAGAGGCGAGTATCCCTCGACGGCTCGTCCTGCAGCGCCCACATCTCGACGGTGAAGTGCCTTGCGTCCGCCAGCGCCTCCGGCAGGATGAAGTCCGAGGTCATCATCGCCGCGCCGTTGAAGACAACAGCCTTCCTGCCGCTCAGTTCCCGCACCGTTGGCCTGCGGTCTGCCTCGGGTTCCGTAGTGAACACGCCCTTGAGCGTGCCCTGGTTCGTCAACACGGCTGCACGCGTACCCGGTTTGAGATCGGCAGCCGCGACCCGGACAATCGGGTTCGCCCCGCCGATCGGTTTCCCAGCGGCCAACCGTTCGATGTCGGCCTGTTTGACCGCGCTGTCGTAGACCCTCAGTTCGCTCACCAGAATACTGCCGTTGCACTGCTCGGCGTCCCATCCCAGCACCAGGTCACCCGGTTCGCTGACGGCGAGGTCCGTTTGCCGACTGCCGATTCGGCGCTTGTTGTACCACAGCTCCGCCAAGCCAGTGGCATAGGTCACGGTGATCGTCTTCCACGCCATAGCCATCTGAGCATTCTGCCCCGGGGGATATATCATCTTCAACTGTTCCGCGGGATACTGTTCACCGACGTTTCGGGGGAACTGCTGCCCGATGGTGAGCAAACGGCGGTCTGCGGACCAAGTGCCGAACCAGAGACGTGCCTGTGAGCCTGGCTTGCCCCAGCTCAGGAGGGGGACCGACTCGGTATAGTTGTCACTGGCCACTCGGAAGGTCAGCGTAAACGGTCCTTTGACGAGAGCCTGCGGCTTGCTGCCCGCCGGCCGGAAGGTCAGCTTCTTTCCCTTTACCATACGCAGTGCCTTCTCGCCACTGTAGTCCTCTACGTTCATCCCCAGCAGATCGCCGCGGTCGGCAGGCACGAAACTCCCTCCTGCCGCGCCTCTGTTCTCCCAAGCCGCCAGCGGGCCTTGCGCGAGATCCTTGGCCGAAAGACTTACAAGCTCGCCCTGCGTCGTCTCGAACGACCACACGGGACCGCTGCCGACGCGCCAGAAGTACCGCCTGCCGCCTGCCAGTTCGGGTCTGAACTCACCGGGCTTGAAGGCGCCTGCAGGCGCCAGCCTTGCGGGATCTTCGCCGAACAGAATGGGTTCCTCAGCCGTCACGTCCCGTCCGGGCGTCCAACTCTGCGCAGGTTTGCGCGCCACAACGGCCTTCGCTCCATCGGTCGGGCTGGGTGTGTGCGCGGCGAAGACGGGGGACTGTTTCGCGTTATCCGCAATCTGCTCCGGGGTGAGCGCCTGCTCGTGCACTCGGACCTCCGCGATGGCGCCGTTGAAGTATCGGTACCAACTTTCCCGCCGCTGGTCGAAGTGCGCCCCTAGGTGCAGGTGGTCCCATACGCTCGGCTTCAGCACGCCGGGAAGCTCTCCGGCCTTGACGCCGTCCACGAAGACGACCGAGTTCGATCCATCGGCCGTTACGGCCACGTGCTGCCATCCCGGCTTGAGGAACCGGGCGTCAAGCGCGAAGCTGCCCCATTCCAGCACGACCTCATCGGGAGATACCGCCTCTGAAAACACTACAGCTTCGAGCGTGCCGGGGGCCTGGTTGGTTACCGCGCCGCGCAGGTCCATCACGCCAACCATGCGGTCTTTGCCCATGAAGCGCAGTGCCTGAAGTCCGGCAACCTCCCGGTAGAGAGGCGTGCTGCCGGAGTAGTGCCAGAGATCGTTGATGTCGTTGTGCACACGTCCCTGGAGGATTCCTTTGTTTGCCCAGCTCCGCACCCACGGCTTCGAGAGGCTTGCCGGATAAAGCGGACGGTGATCCTCTGTGCCGATCTCCTCCAGTTGCGCTGCGTCTAGGTCAACATAGAGCGCGCCGCCGATGTGGGGTGGGGGAGTGCGCTCGTAGCCGCGGCGCTCCTGCAGATAATGCTCAGTGACCTGATCGCGGCTGATCCCGTAGTTATGCACTCACACATGGCCCAAGGCGCCGTTGAACCCTTTTTCGACTTTGCCGTCCTTGGCTAACCCGCCGATGTGCAGCGGCATCTTCGGGGCGAGGTCGAGCTTGTAGGACTTCGTGAGGACCTCCTTACCATTGAGGAACAGGCGCATCGGGCCTTCCGTGTCCCGCACACCGCCGCCCTCGAACACAAACGCAATGTGGTTCCATCTGCCGACCTCAGGCTTGACCGGCCAATCGGCGGTTTTGCCGCTCAGACTCCACGCTTTCGGGCTTCCGCCCCAGCAGAGCCGAACGCCTTTATCCTCCGGCCCCCAGCCTAGCAGCAATTCGTCACCGTTGCCATCGGCATCCCGCCGCGCCCAGAACTCGACCGACCACGCACGGTTGCCCTCAAAGCCATACTGCAGTTCTCTATCCCAGACCAGCGCATCCGAGCCGCCGAACACGACGGCCGCAGCCCCCTGCACCGTGTTCAGCTTCGGTGTGCCGGTGGCCTGGAACGCGCCCATTGTGGAGGGCATCAGCGCATATCCCTGTCCGCCGGGCGTGCGATCTTCGACACCGCCGCGGTTGTCCCATCGCACCACAGCGTTGTTCGTGTCGAGTGTCAGCCCGTAGGCAGGATGCAGATCGACAGCGAGATCGCCGGGGAAGTACTGAGCCAGCAGGTGATACGTGGGTGGATCTTCCTGGAGAAGCGCCTCGCGCCCCGGCCCTGAGATGAATTGGTGCGCGCTGCAGGCAATACTCTCGTGAATATTCGCGGAGGCGTAGTCGCCCAGCCACGCGTTGTTGTCAGCGTGGGCATTGAAGACATCCGTGAGTTCCCGGTAGAAGTCCGGGTCCAACGTGCCCATTCCGAACATAAGCGACTGATGCCCCATCTCGTGCATGGTCATATTCCAGTTCGGCAGGCCGCCGTAGCTGCCGCAGGCGAACCCGTCCACGCAGGGCGGTCCTTCCGGGGAGGACATCGTGGTCGCGCACGGACGCGATGCCAACTGGTTGCGAAGTTCCGCGCTCTTGCGGAGGAAACGCTTGGTGGCATGGGCGATGTCGCGCAGGCTGGCTTCGTCCGCTCTCGGCGTGCTGATGGTCGGGTGGCCCATGCCTTCCATGACACGTGCGGCGCGCGAGGGCGTTATCCCTTCCGGATACGGCTCGGAGGCCGGGCCGTCGAACTCCGGTGTGAAATAGTCGAATGTCTTGAACGACCAAACCGGCCCGGGAACAACCGAGCCGTCTGCAAGAACCGTCTCGACGCGCCAGTACCACGTGACGCCGTAGTGGAGACTGTCCGCGGGAACGAAGTGGTCACGGCGGTCACCGGGCAGCGTTGTCCTCGGTACCGTGCCATTCGAGACTGCAGCCGCATCCTGGCCAAGGTAGAACCGCTGCTCCTTGAGGGTGCCGATAGTTTGGGTCCATCTGAAGTATCCGATCGCACTGATCGAGGCTCCGTCTTCAGGGGCAGGCTTGGATGGTTCGCCGTAGGTAGAATGGAACTGCCAGACGGGTCCCTGAGCGAGGGCTTTTCCGCTGGCGTCGAGGGCATCGACGCGCCAGTAGTGCGTGCGGCCCGGCTGCAGCTTTACGTTCTCGATCTTGGTGGTCGCGCAATCCTGAGGGGTCGCCGTCCCGTCCGCTACCTTCTGGCGGTCCGTATCCATATATAGACGGAAGCGTGTAGCTGTGGAGATTCCACTCTTCCAGGCGAGATCAGTCCTATCCAAGGTTACAGTGCCGCTATCCTCGGGCACATTGTCGAATGGAGCAGTGGCGTTGGCCTCTTGTCGGATTTCGTCATCCGAAAGAGCACGATCGTAAAGCTTCAGGTCGCTGATGTATCCACGGAAGAGACCAGCGGGGCCAGAGTATGAACAGTACCAACGGCTGCCCCACTGCGTGCCCAGGAAGATGTAGCGGTCGGTGTCCAGCGGCAGGATCTGCCCGGGCTTGCCGTCGGCGGTGGCCGTGATAAACCTGCCCGCGCCATTGGCCCAGCGGCGAGTCGGTTCGCCAGGAACCTCATAGGAGGTTGGGTCCTCGGTGGCGAACATGCGGTAGTAGTAGAGAGTGCCCGGCTTGAGGTTCTTGAACGGTATAGAGAACTCGCCTCCGGGCCTCAGTCCGATCTCATTCATCTGATCCCACCGTCCGATGTGACGCAGCTGACCGAAGTGGTGAGCGTCATAGTCGCCTATATAGCCGCGCACGTAGGCCAGTTGGTTTGGGTCGAGGGTATTGAGGAATCCTTTGAGCACGACTGAGTCTTTGGTGATGTCAACCGGGTCGCGGAGTTCCGGCACGAACTTGGAACGCCCAATGGCGACAGGTTTGCCATTCTCGTACATGCGCAACTCGCCCTTGATCCCACCGCCGGTGTAAACATACGCAACGTGCGTCCATTCCTTCATGGGCTTGGCCGGCTCATGCGGCTCCGCCCACAGGTCGCCACCGAGGCCCATAACGAAGAAGTCTCCGCGGCAGACGCCACGCTTCCAATCCAGGCCAACGCCGTTGTTGCCGCCGCGAGCGTGCCAGCTCAGAACCATCTCGCAGTCGTCCCCGTCCGGCTCTTTCGGGTGCAGAACCCAGGCGGACAGTGTGAACGGCATGTTCTCCTTAAGTGTGCTGGCCGGCATGGTGTCGAGCACCATGGCGGTGTACCGCGTATCGTAGAACCAGAAGTTACAATTGAAATGGACCGCACGGCGTCCCTGGATATCCTCGACGACCGGCGGATAGTTCATCGAGTGGAAACTGCCGCCGATAACCCCGTGGTTCGGCCACTTCTCAAGCGGACCGAGTTTCAGCTCGGAGGGGCGCAGATCCACAATCGGCGCTTGGCTGGGCGTGTAGTCCACCACACGCGTCTCTGCCGGGAGCTTCGCCATCCGGTTCATGATCTCGCCGAGGTCGCGCGCCGTGAAGTGGAAGAAAGGCACCTCCACGACGTCGCCGCTTTCCTCACGGATCAGCAGGCGGTTGAAAGCCTTCACGCCCGCGAACGCGCCGAGCTCGAGGCCGAGGCGGTTGTGCGGGTGCCAGTTGTACATCGGCGGCTCCGGATTGGCGCTATTGATTGTCCGCACCACCTTCGGTGACTGCGGCTGGGCCGCCGCGGCAAGCGCCAACAAGCAGATCAGGCCCAGTAGAGAGCGGCGGTGTGCTCTCATCGTAGTCTCTCCTCCTACCACAACTCTTTGTTACAACGTGCATCGGTCTACCATATTCTCATGGTAACAGGGGCGCTGCCCCTTCCTCGGAGCGCGATGATCGCCCTGACCGGCTTTTGGGAAGCAGGGGGACACTATGGTGGGAGAAGAGCACAATCCCGATCGAGAGTTGCGTGGGACCGTACGACGCTTCGCAGGCAGCGTCGCACTCACGCTCGATCCAGCGGAGCCTCAGAGGACGGACGAGCCGGCCGCCCATGCTGGGGTCGCCGCGCGGACCGAGCGACGCTGGCCCGCATCGACTCGCACGACCACGGTCGACCACGGCCTGCCATTGGCATCGGGCGCCTGTTCTGGGGCCGTGGGCGACCCGTCCACCAGCAGGCGTGGGTGCGTGCCGCCGATGCTCGCCCGCCATGTGAGCGGGTCTGCGCCGGTGTTGGCGAGCGTGCTTTCCCACGAGCCGGCGTGGCCGACGGCGATAGTACTGCCGAAGACCGGTACGTGCTCCAGCAGCGCCTCCTCCCCGTCTGTGGGCAGCCCACTGGCCGTGGCCACACTGCGGTCCCGAGCGTCCGGGCGGATCCCCATCAGCCCGGCGGCGAACTGGCCCACCACGGCGAAGGAAACTTCGGGGTACTCGCGCCGAGGCGTGTCGGGGCGGCATAGGGCGAGCAGCCGTGCCATCGCCTGCGCCGGCCTGCCGCCCTCGAAGAGCACCTCAGGCACGTACGATTCACACTCGATGCACTCCGTCGGCCTTGCTTCCAGCTGGTCGAGTATGCGTGCCCGGTGCTCGGCGTCCACCAGGCCGAACCTGGCAGGGAAGGCGCTCAGCATGGACACGTGCTCGAACGAGAAGCTCCCATCCTCCAGCAGCATGGTCGCGAAGATGCCTCGTTCCGGGCTCCACCAGTGGCTGCGGAAGCTGGCCTTCACGGCCTCGGCGCGCGCGGCCATTCGCTCGGCCCCAGCCGCGTCGTTCCGGCGCCGCAGGACAGCCGCATAGGCGTGGAGGGCGGCATACTGGAGAGCCACGAGGTCCGCCCCGCTTGCGGCGAAGTTGGACGTATCTGCCTCGTCGTAGCCGCCGAGGCCCCGCGTCCCATCGGCTGAGCGGTGGTCGGGGATGCCGTCGCCGTTGCGGTCCCAGCGCTCGATGTACTGGTTGGCGCTGAGATCGTAGAACCGCAGGAAGTCGCGGTCGCTCACGTACTCCGCGCGCCCCGACCACAGGTACTGCTCCCAGCATGCCCGCATCACGTCGAAGTTGGCCGGAAGGTTGTACCAGAAGCTGGTGTCGTCGACGTAGTCGACCGGAGCCGGACGGTCGAGCCGGTCGATCTCCCAGTAGCCGCAGTAGTCCCTCGACGGCGAGATGGCGCGCACGAACTTGCGCATCATGTTCAGGGTGAAGCGCTCGAGTCCCAGCACGTGCGCTCCGAGGGCCTGGTGCGACACGTCGCGCATGCAGAAGGCCGCTCGCCCGGGAAGGGCGGCCTCGTACCAGTCGCCGACAGGGTCTCCGGTCTCGTGGGCCGGGAAGACATACTCGATCGCCTGCGCCCTGGCCCACTCGAATGCCTCGACCCACTCCGGCATGGTGCTCGACAACCGCACTCGGCCGAACGTCTGGTCGGCTGGTCGTTGGTCCGTCATCCAGCAGTCCTCCTATCCGTCCCTGATCGCGGCAAGCAGGCCGCCGTACTGCTTGCGGGTCTTGGGCGCGCCAGAGCGGGCGTAGCCGTGATGCATCTTCCGGCACGGCTCCCGGCCTGCGCGGTCGGCAATCTCGAAGTTCCGGCAGTTGGTGATCGCGCTGTTACGAGCTCTGTTGACTGCATCTCCGGTCCTGCTTTTGGCTCCGGCAATATCCTCTTGGCGGAACCAATCGCCACACCTGTAGTATTGCCGCCAGCACCCGGGCTGTCAAGCCGGAAGATGGTCCCAAATCCGCTAGCTGCTGCATCTGTGCAGCCTTGGCAGTTCCGGGCGGCCGGTTCTCGAGACGCCAGCGTGATCCAGCGAAAGCTGTTCATGGCCGACTGGGCGCCCCCGAAGCCGCCGTGCAGGTAGGCGAAAGGAACGAGGGTCACGTTTTCCGTATAGCCGCCCTTTGGGCCGGGAGGTCTCTGAGACGCTGCTTGAGGCGCAAGTGTTGACGGAGGCACGGAGGCGGGAGTATACTGAGGTCAGGCCTCACAGCTCGCTTGGTTGGCGGCCTCTGGCGCCGGAAGCCAGGCTGGTCGGCCTAGTGGCCTAGCCGGACGAGTTGGATGGCTTTCGGAAGTACGTCGAGCCGTTTCGGGCCGACGCCACCTGTGACGGCGACCGGCACTTGCGGCGTTTCGACCCGTGTATTGCGAAGGTGAACTGATCCGTGGAGCGGACAACCATCCTATCGGTCATATGCGCGTTTCTCGGCGCCCTTGCCGTGCTGGGGGCGCAGGCGGCGCCTGCGGAGGGCGTCTATCGGTTCAGGCTGAAGATCACTGACGGCAAGGTGGTCTCGCTCACGGTGACGCCGAAGGCCCGCGCAGCCGATGTGGTCGACATGTTGGGGAGAATGACTATGAAGACACAATCCTCCAAAAAAGGGAAACGAGGGTCGCCGGGCCAATTGCAGGGCAGTGGCCTTATGGGGTACATCTCGTTGAACGCGCCACAGCCTTCTGCCGGTTATGGAGCCGGGATGGGATTCTACGTGGCCGTGTACCCGATATTGCCGGAGCCAATAGACCACTTCCAGATCGGACTTGCATCCACATGGATCGTCCCCGACAACAGCGACAACACCACTGTCCCGCTGTGTCCTCCCGGCACCTTTGCCAGGGATAATTGGCCGGAACGCGGCCCGACATATGCCGACGTGTTTCAGACTATCGAGGGTGGTCTTGGCATTTGGGGAAGCACGCAGTTCCGTGCCGGCTATACACCGCCCAAGTTCCAGATTGTCGGCGTGCCTGATGGCTATTCGGGAAACTACCTCATTTCACCCGGGTGGTCAAACTCACCGACCCCCGTCGCCGACGACAAAATGGGCATCGCCCAGCTCAGCAACCGCATTCTTGTTCCTCCGGACGGGCTGACGTTCCAGACCAATCCCAATGGAGAACTGTTTGGATATTCCTGGATGGCGTTGCCGCTTGCCGATGCGAAAACCGGGCCGCCACCCACGGGCAACCAATGCTGGACTCTGTTTCTGGCCTTGGCGAATTTCAGCGGGCCGGTCGCCTTTGTCATCCCGGAATCCTGGAGCAAAATATCGGCCAGGTACGCCTTCGACTACGGCCGTGGCCTCGATGCGCGCGAAGGCCATTCCGGAGGTGGCGCGCAGGAGTTTAATACCGTGCCGTATTTCGAGGCCAAGGGCAAGCAAGGAACGGTGTATTCCAAACTGCCCGCGTTCATCTACCCGGTCGATGACCGGGGCAGAACGGTGCTTATGCAGGATGTGCGGTACTATTCGAGCAAGGCACTGGCCGATGCAGTGCTGGCTTGGCGGAAAGGAGGAGCCGAGTGCTCGGGACGGTTCGACATCTCCACCGAAGCCTGCCACTTGGCGCCGGTCTCGGCTCACCCCATCGAGTTCCATCAGACAAACGAAAGAAAACGGTTGACGGGCATTGACAAGGTTGTGCAAACCGCGGTGTTCGATTCATATGCATTCGGCCTGCAATGGAACGACAGCCCGATCAGCCCCAAAGGTGAGTTCCCGCGGTACTTCAGGGAAACTGGGGATGAGCGCGTCGCGGTGGCCGCATCGGAGGTGCCCGACAAGTTGCGGGCAAAGGAATTCAAGCCTGCCAGAAACGGAAGAACCTACACGTCTCCATCTGCCGGCGCCTGGGTGAATCCGGGGCCGGCAAGCGGGCCGTTCCATGTTGATCTGGCCGATGGGTCGCGCGTCACCTTCCATTGGTATCGATTCATTGACCAACCGTCCTTACAGCAATACAGGGACGAGTGGACCGATTCGATGAAAGCGGACCTGCAGACGATTGTCAAGCGCATCCACAGGTCCTGGACGACCGGCAAGGAGTATATGCCGGCGCCACGTGATGGCAAGCCGCTTGTGGCGATAGACAATGCTCTCCTCGTGACACCGCCCGTGGGGCTTGAAGAAGGATACGTGCCCATCGTGACGCGCCAGGATTGGTTTGGTTTTCCGCGCCCATCTTTGTAAAATTCACTCGTAATGCAGTTGGATGAGCATCCGATGCACACAAAATGGATGAAACGAATTCTGATGGCGGGCTTGGCGTTTTGCGCGCTGGTTGGAATAGCACGCGCTGGAACTGATCTGGCGGCGGAATTTGTGACTCCTCCGGATTCGGCCAAACCATCGTGTTTCTGGTGGTGGTTCAACAGCTTGGTGGACAAAGAAGGGATCACCCGCGACCTGGAGGAATTCAAGGCCAAGGGCATGGGAGGAGTCACGCTCGTCTGTTCCGGCAATGATCATGGGGCAGGGGAGATGCCGCGCGGGCCGGTTTTTCTGTCGCCGGAGCGTAGCGAACTGTACAAGCATGCAGTGAAAGAATGCCATCGCCTGGGATTGGAGATGGGCGCCAACTTCTGCGGCGGTTGGGACATGGGCGGCGCGTCAACCAGAACCGCATCCAGGACAAGTTCATGCTCATCGCGAAGCAGGCCGGCTGGCGCAGGACCTGGGATGCGTTCAAGCAGGTGTTCAGGATGGTCCTTGTCGCCCAGGAGCCGGACAACCCACAGGCTCGGCTGTGGAAGGTGGGGGTCGATTTCCCTGCCGCGGAGTACACCCCGGAGTTCATCGCCGCCATGAAGGGCAACATGTGGCAGCAGTTCAAGGCCGTGTTCGATGCCGCCAGCCGCATTTCGGGCTTCGACATGTGAGCGTGTTCAGTAAGGATGAGATCGAGGATCTCGAGAGGCGGTTGAGCAAGAATGACCTTGGCGACTGAGCCTGGCCTACGGCCCGAGCATCAAGACATCCAACAGGACGTGCAGTTCCCCGTACCTGTTGAGTGGAGGGATGTTCTCTTGAAGCAGATGCGGCGGGAGCACGGTGGGCTTCTACAAGAAACGAGATGAGCAGCGCTACATCTGCAACAGTGTACCGAACCGGCGTGGACTTGGCCAAGTCGCGTGTCTATGTGGAGCTGGACGAACTGGCGCCCGAGGCCGCGGCGAGCATATCCATCAATGGCAAGTATGCGGGAGGATTTATCGGCAAACCGTTCCGACTCGAGGTCACCCAACATCTCAAACCCGGAACTAATTCAATCAAAATCGCGCCGTTTGCGCCCAAGACAGCCAGACTGCTTGTTTACTGAAGCCGGCGAGAGTGAAAGGAAGCATGATGAGTTTGTTGAACAAAGAACTGTCGGTTCGGTTTTGATGGCTGGCAGTATTTGCATGGTTCAAGCCGCTACTCCAAGCGGCGCCATGGCCGCCCAGCCAAGCGCTAAAGGTGCTACGGTCAAGGCGCTCAAGGCCGGTTGGGACAAGCCTTCGCGGACGTACAAGCCGCACACGCGCTGGTGGTGGCCGGGCAATGCGCTCACGAAGGCCGACATCACTTGGCAGCTCGAACAGATGGCCGCGCAGGGCATCGGCGGGGTCGAGATCATGAACACGTGGAAGATATACGAGAAGGGAAACATCGAGTACCTGACACCCGAGTTTATGGAACTCGTAAGACACGCCGTTGCCGAGGCGAAACGGCTTGACCTCGAGGTCGCGATTACCTTCAGCCCCGGCTGGGGTTTCGGGGGATCATGGGTGCCCAAGGAAGATCAGAGCAAGGTGCTTTGCGTCGCCAGCAAGGATCTGGAGGGCGGTACGCGGTTTAGCGGCGCTTTGCCGCTGCCAGATCTCGAAGGCGTTCGTCACGCTGAACCGCCCAACCTGCGCCAGCCCGGCACGGTCGTCGCCGTGGTCGCGGGCCGCATCACCGAGCATGGCCAACTTGACGGCAGTTCGCTCACCGTGCTCACCACCCAGCTCGAACCTGCAGAGGCTGCGCTCGAATGGGATGTGCCGCCGGGCCAGTGGCGGCTAATGACCTTCTGGTTGGAGTTCACCGGCCAGGAGTGCTCGGCTCAGAGCTTCCAGCCACCGCCGATGGTGATCGATCACCTGAACCGGGGCGCGGTGCAGCGCTATTGCGCACACTTGGGCGGCGCCTTCGGCACGGCCGTCGGCGAGGAGTTTGGCCGCACCGTGGACTCATTCTTCTGTGACAGCTTTGAGGTCTGGCCGCTAGCGAACGCATTGCTTTGGAGCACCGACACGCTGGCCGGATTCGAGAAACACGCCGGCTACGATTTTTCCCGCTACCTGCCCGCCATCTGGTTCGACATCGGCCCGTTGACGCCGCGTGTGCGTTACGATCTCGGGGATTACCTGAACCACCTCGGACTGGAGGCGTTCTTCAAGCCCTTCAACGAGTGGTGCGATGGACATCATGTCCAGGCACGCATCCAGCCGCACTACCGCTTCACCACGGAATTGGTCCAGGCCGCCGGCGCGACGGCCCGGCCCGAGACCGAAGTGACCACCTGCCGGTTCGAGCCTGTCGCCGACCCGCGCAAGGCCACCGCTTCCGGCGCGCGGTTCTACGGACGCGACATCATCTCTGCCGAGGCTTACACCTTCATCCACCCCGCGCGTTACCGGACTGATTTGCAGGACCTCAAGATCGCGACCGACGCCTTCCTGCGCGACGGCATCACACAGTTCTACAATCACGGTTACTTCGCCTCGCCCGAGCCGCACGTCGCCCCCAGCCGCGACTTGCCGTGGGCCAACCGCATCGGCCACTGGAACACCTGGTGGAAGTATTATCATCATGTAGCGCAGTATGTGGCGCGCTGCTGTTTCCTGCTGCGCCAGGGCCGGTTCGTCGCCGACGTGCTCATCTACTCCCCCCAGGCAACCGCATGGAGCGAACGCGCCCTTTGGGGCAGCATGCGCCGCGTGATGCCCTACGGCAATCTCGCCAAGACGCTCGTGGCCAATGGCTACGACTTCGACATCGTCAATGACGACCTCTTGCAGCACCACGCGGCCTTTCGCAATGGGCAGATCGAGATCGATGGCTATGCGTATCGCATACTGATCCTGCCCCGCACGACGGTGGCGCCGATCAAAACGATGCGTGCAATCCGGGATTTTGCGCAGGCGGGCGGCACGGTCGTGGCGCTGGACGAAGTGCCCGCGGCGGCCGCGGGTCTGAGGGATTACCGGGAAAACGATCGCGAGTTGAAGCAGATCGTGGACAGCCTGTTCAGTACTGGCCCGGCCCGCCAATCCGGCGGGGTCTTCTTGCCCGAATACAAGATCGAGCGTACAGGCTTCAACCCCGGGCGGCAACCCTACACGCCAACACCACCGCTTGATACCGCGCAGCAGCGGCTGCTCGCCGTGCTGGAGCGCGTGACACCGCCGGACTTTGCCCTGGCCGGCCGCGCGCAGAGTGACGGACTGACGTTCATCCACAAGCGCGTGGACGAAGTGGATATCTACTTCGTCTGTAACCTCGAACCGACCCGCATCGCCACCGATGTCACCTTTCGCGTCACCGGTACGGCGCCGCAGCGCTGGGACCCCATCACGGGCGGGACCGCTGCTGTGCCCATCCGCCATGAGGACGCCACGGGCACGACCATCGCGGTGGAATTCGAGCCTTGGGAGTCGGCGTTCTTCGTGTTCGCGCCGGGCAAGCCTCCCGCGGAACCGGCCGGAGTCGCCGTCTCCAAGCCGCCTCAGCCGGAGCCTTTCACCATCACCGGCAGGTGGCAATTGAAGCTCGAGGGATACGGGTTCGAAACCTTCGAGACGAACGTCAGTACGTTAGCCTCCTGGACCGACGCCCCCCGTACCCGCCATTTCTCTGGAACGGGCCGCTACGAAATCGAATTCACGCTGCCCGGCGAGCTATTGGCGGAGGGCGCCCGCCTGGTGCTTGACCTCGGGCAGGTCGGCTGCATCGCTGAAGTCGAGGTGAACGCGCAGTCCGTCGGCGTCGCCTGGAGGGCTCCGTATCGCCTTGATGTCACCCGCGCCGTCCGTGCCGGAAAAAACCGGCTGGTGGTGTTCGTTACAAATACGATGATCAATTATGTCAGTGGCCTTAAGGAACCTCCTGAAGTCCCTGCTGATCTCCAACCTCGTCTCGGCAAGGCCAATCCGGCAATCTACCCGGAGGGCGCTTGCGCCCAAGACGAGATGAGCGAAACCAACCTGCCCCCGTCCGGACTGATGGGGCCAGTTCAGGTCGTCTCCAGAATGCCTCAATGATGAATACAAACCGGTTCATCACTGTGAGCGCCCTGCTGGCCCTGACGTGCGGCCGCTGCCAACCGCTGAGGGCGGCGACTTAAGGGGTCGGGCAGATTCGGACCAGTGCATAGGATGGACTGCTGTGATCTAGTGAAGAGTAACCGATTAAGGATGGCTATGAGAAACCGGATGATCGTCACGAACAAGAAAATGTTAGGCCAGCTGATGATGGCATTCGGGCTCATGTCTGGCGCGTACACCGGGTTTGCCCAGGAGCCGATGCGCGTCGAGATCGACGCGAAGGATACCGGCCCGACGATTTCACCGCTGCTATTCGGCCACAACCTGGAACATACCCGCCGGGCGATCTGGCAGGGCATAGGCGCGGAGATGATTGCCAACCGGAAGTTCGCCGCCGTGAAAAATGGGTTGCCCAAACGATGGACGGCAATTGGCGGCGGCCGGGTGACTACAGACGACAAGCTGGCCTATGCTGGTAGGTACTCGGTTCGTCTCGAGAACGGTGGCGGCATCGGGCAACACCGCGAGTGGCTGGCCTTCCGCAAGGACACGAAGTACGCATTCCGGCTGTGGACGAAGTCGGAGACGGACCATAGCCTCCGGATGCGGGTCATGGATGCGGGGAAGGCGCGGATCATTTTTGAGAAGAAAATGCTGTCCAGGCCCGGAGACTGGCAGCTCTTGAGCGGTGAGTTTGTGGCGCCGGCGACGGAGGCAAATGCGTGGGTCGAGATCCTGAGCGATACGGAGGGCGTTATCCGGATCGGCGCCGTATCCCTGATGCCGGCCGATAACTTTCATGGCCTGCGCCGGGACGTGGTGGAACTGCTGAAGACGCTCAAGCCGGGTTGCCTGCGGTGGCCGGGCGGCTGTTTTGCCGAGTATTACCCCTGGCAGGACGGACTGCTGCCGGTGGATCAACGGCCTCCGCTGGGGCCGGCGCCATGGGACGGATTGCTGCCCGACACGGACGGCTACGACAATCATGAGATTGGCATTGACGAGTACATCGCGCTCTGCCGCGAACTGAACTGCGCGCCGGCCATCACCATCCGCTATGGCCAGGGCAGCCCCGAGGAAGCGGCTTCATGGGTGCAATACTGCAACGGCGGTCCGAAAACCCGCTGGGGCAAAGTTCGCGCTGAGCGAGGGCATCCAGAACCATACCGGGTCAAGCGCTGGTATGTCGGCAACGAAATCTGGGGGGTCAGTCTGGTCAAGGACAAGGATCCCAAGGTCTGCGCCGTCATCAGCCGCCGGTTCGCCGAGGCCATGAAGAAAGCGGATCCCTCCATCGAACTCATCGGGTGTGCCCCGACCCATGATCCCGCATTGTGGCCGGTCTGGATCGGGCCGCTCCTTGCCGAAGCCGGCGATTCGCTGGGGATGGTTCAGAGCGGTTGGTATTTCCCCGCTCCTGACAAGGTGAACATGGCCGGCGTCGCCAAAGCGCCCACGCAAGACGCTCTGCCGTTGCTGAAGTCACTGCGGCAGTTCGCGGATCGCACAGCCCCTGGCGGGAAGCGCATGGGCATCGCCTACTACGAGTGGAACGTCTATTGGGGCCGCTCGGGCGACGTGGTTGGCGGGGTCTTTGCCGCGGGGATGCTGAACATGTTCTGCCGCGAGGCGGAGCCGCTTGGCTTGGCGCTGGCCAGCTATTTCCAGCCGGTCACCGAGGGAGCCATCAAGGTGGAGCCACTCACCTGCGAACTCGAACCGGATGGAGAGGTCTTCGCCCTCTACGCTGCGCACCAGGGCAACCGGCTGCTGAAGACGTCCCCAATGGCCGCCGACGCCGACATCGACCTGTGCGCTTCGCTGACGCCCGACGGCAGGCGCATTTATGTCACGGTAGTCAACCGGAACACCGCCAGCGATCGCGCTTTGGAATTGTCGCTGCGCAACTTTGCCGTGCCGGCTGAGTCCGCGGCGAGACTTTTGGTTCCCCTCACGCTCGAAGTCAAAGGCAAGTTTGTCCAACACGATGAGAAGTTGGAGGTGGTTGACGGCAAGCGCGTGTCGCTCAAGCTGCCGCCCTGCGCTGTCGCCCGCTTGTGTTTGGGCGCTCCTCTCGAACGCAGCTCTGTCGATCCTGGAAAGGTGACACACAGAAATACATGCCCTGATTGAATTGACCCTCGCCCAATCCAGGGGGAGGCTAAACGAAAAGTGAGACATTATGGAAATGCAGATCCATGAAAATATGAATACGGCAAGCCTGAAGAGAAACATCGCCTGGCTTGTTGCCTTGTTGGTGGTCGTGAACATCGCGCGGCCGGCCTCGGCTGAGGCCCAGAATCCAGATTCGGAAATCGTTTTTTCGCAAGGGGCCCCGCCACCGGAGGAGCCGCTTACACTGTGGTACCGTCGCCCGGCCACCGAGTGGGAAGCCGAGGCGCTGCCGGTCGGCAACGGGCGCCTCGCGGCGATGGTTTTCGGCGGCATCGACCGGGAACGCATCCAGTTCAATGAGGAAACCGTGTGGGACGGCAGCCACAAAGAGACCACCAACCCCAAGGCACTGGCCGCCTTGCCGGAGGTCCGGCGGCTGCTGTTCGAGGGCAGGAACGAGGAGGCCACCAAGCTGGCTGCCGACGCTTTGATGGGCGTACCAATGTGGATCAAGTCTTACCAGACGCTGGGGGATCTGATCCTGGAAATGCCGGCGCCTGCCGCCGTGACGGAGTATCGCCGCGATCTGAACCTGGACACGGGCGTGGCGCGGGTGAGCTATTGCGTGGATGGAGTTCGTTTCACCCGCGAGGTATTCGCCAGTTACCCAGATCAGGTGATCGTCATCCACCTCAAGGCCGATCGTCGGGGTAAACTCAATCTCACCGCCACACTTAAGCGCAACGATGCAAAGACGGAATCGGTGTCGCCTAACCGCCTGGTGATGCGCGGCCGTCTGGACCTGCATTACGAGGCGCAGCTTCAGGCCAATGTCAGCGGCGGCAAGGTGATCCTTGAGCCGGACGCCTTGCGAGTAGAAAACGCCAATGAGGCCACACTGCTGCTGGTTGGCGCCACCAGTTACAAGAATCCGAACGACATCACCGCCGACCCTACCGCGCGGTGCGAGGCTGCGTTGAGGGCCGCGGCAGGGAAATCCTATCGCCGGCTTCTGGCCGCGCACGCAGCCGACCACAAACGGCTATTCCGCCGCGTGCAACTGGACTTGGGCCAGACGGAGGCCGTCAAGAGACCTACGAACGAGCGGTTGCAGGCAGTGAAAGACGGCGCCGCGGACCCCCAGTTGGTGACGCTCTACTTTCAGTTCGGCCGCTATCTACTGATGGGCAGCTCCCGCCCGGGATCGCTGCCGGCGAACCTGCAGGGCAAATGGAGCGAATACTACGATGCGCCCTGGAACAGCGATTACCACTTCAACATCAACCTCCAGATGAACTACTGGCCGGCCGAGGTCTGCAACCTGGCGGAGTGCCATCTGCCCTTGTTTGATTACCTGGAGAGCCTGGTTCCCTCCGGCGAAAAGACGGCCAAGGCGCATTATGGCGCCCGCGGGTGGGTGGTGCACCATCTCTCGGACATTTTCGGTTTCACCACGCCTGCGGATGGCATCTGGGGTATCTGGCCGATGGGCGCGGCTTGGACCACACGCGACTTGATGGAGTACTACCGCTTCACCGGCGACCGGGCGTTCCTCGAGAGGCGCGGGTATCCGCTGATGAAGGGCGCGGCGAGGTTCATCCTGGACTTCCTCGTTGAAGCCCCGGCTGGAAGCCCGGTGGCTGGGCGGCTCGTCACCAACCCTTCACATTCACCGGAGAACAGTTTCCTCAAGGCGGACGGCACGTCGTCCTCGTTTACTTATGCGGCCACGATGGATCTCGAGATCGTCCACGATCTTCTTGTCAATGTGCTGGAAGCCAACCGGGTGCTCGGTCCGGACGGGAGCTTCGACTCCGAGTTCCGGCGCGAGGTGGAAACCGCGCTGCAGAAACTCGCGCCCCTGCAGATCAGCCCGCAGACCGGCCGGCTGCAGGAATGGGTGGAAGACTATGCCGACACCGATCCGCATCACCGCCACACCTCGCACTTGTTCGGGTTGCACCCCGGCCAGCAGATCACCCGGACAGGCACACCGGATCTGTTTGAAGCAGCAAAGAAGTCCCTTCTTACTCGGGGCGACGGTGGCACCGGCTGGAGCATGGCGTGGAAAGTGAACTTCTGGGCCCGGCTGCAGGACGGTGACCATGCCTACCTGATGCTCTGCAACCTGCTGAAGAATGGCACGCTCCCCAATCTGTTCGACACCCATCCGCCGTTCCAGATTGACGGCAACTTCGGCGGGACGGCAGGCATTGCGGAGATGCTCTTGCAGAGTCACGAGGGCCAGATCCACCTGCTGCCCGCGCTGCCCAAGGCATGGCCGGCCGGTTCGGTCAAAGGACTGCGGGCGCGCGGCGGCTTTGAAGTGGATATAGCATGGAATGACGGCAAACTCACCCAAGCCGTCGTCCGCTCGCTGAACGGCAATCCGCTCCGGCTGCGTTATGGGGCGCGGACCCGCGACGTGACGCTAGCGAAGGGGAAGACCTTCGAATGGGATGGCAGATGACCTCGAGAACCCGTGGAGAGCGTGCTACGGGGCTGCCCTTGATAGGAGTCGTCGGGGTCAGCTTTGGCTTGGAAACCGATGCCGCCGTCGTGCGGCAGTTCGATCTCTTTCCGCCATGGAAATGAGAACCACCAAACAGAGGCACAGATTCATGAACAGACGATGGTTGGTTCTGGGAGTATTGCTGACGGCGGCGTGGGGCTGGAAGCTGAACGCAGCGATGGATGCCGTCGGCGCAGAACGTATCAACTGTGGAACGAAGTGTTCGGATAAGCAGTACGAGATGACCGTGGGTAACGCGGCACACGTCGCTGCAATCGCAATCCCGGCCACACTCGTCCAAGTCGTGCCGCCCGCACCGGTGAGAGTGGCAGGCGAAACGAACGACCAACGTGACGCCCGCATGGCGTGGTGGCGCAAGGCGCGGTTCGGGATGTTCATCCACTGGGGCCCGATCAGCCTCAAGGGCGCGGAGATCAGTTGGTCGCGCGCCAATTCGAACCCACAGTGTCCGAACAATGGTCCTATCCCGGTCGCGGAGTATGACAACCTCTACAAACGGTTCAACCCGACGAAGTTCAACGCCAGGCAGTGGGTCGCCATCGCTAAGGCGGCGGGGATGAAATATATGGTGCTGACCGCCAAGCATTGCGACGGCTTTCTGCTCTGGGACTCGAAGGTGGATGACTACAACATCATGCACACGCCGTTCAAACGCGATGTGTGCGCGGAACTCGCCCAGGCCGCGCACGCCGCCGGGATGCGCATCGGCTGGTATTTTTCGCCGATGGACTGGCGCGACCCCGATTGCCGCAACGCGAAGAACGCGGAGTTCGTCAAGCGCATGCAGGCGGAGCTGAAGGAGTTGCTCACCAACTACGGCAAGATCGATCTGCTCTGGTTCGATACGGACGGCCGGTCGTCGCCGTGGGATCAGGAGCGCACCTATGCCCTGGTTCGCAAGCTGCAGCCGCACATCATCATCAATAAGCGGCTGGACTATGGCCGGCCGGACGCAGGGGCTTTGGGTTCTGCAGGACCAGACCAACCTGAATTCGTCGGGCCGCGGGGCGACTACGACACTCCCGAGCAAACTATCGGCGGCTTCGATAACCAGCATCCGTGGGAATCGTGCATGACAACCTCGCGGCGCGGCCAGTGGTCCTGGGGCGGGCCGGATGACGGCGTGAAGACATTCGCGGAGTGCCTCAACATGCTCATCGGTTGCGCCTGCGGCGACGGCAATCTGCTGCTGGATGTCGGGCCTATGCCCACCGGCGAAATCGCGCCGGAGCAGGTGAACGTGATCAAAGAAATGGGCACATGGCTGGCAAAGAACGGCAAAAGCATCTATGGCACGCGCGGCGGTCCGTACCGCAACGGTGGGTGGGGCGGGGCGACCTGCAAAGGCAACACCGTCTACCTGCACGTCGCCAAGTGGAATGGCGACCGGCTGGTGCTGCCAGCGCTCAAGTCCAAGATCGTCAAATGCACCAACCTGACCAACCCGCGGGCGGCCCCGGCGCTCGCGCGAACGGAACAGGCCATCACCCTCACGCTGGCGGCCGACCAGCAGGACCCGCTCGACACCGTCATCCAGCTGGAACTCGATGCGCCGGCCGCCGGGGAGTTCATCAACGGTCAGCCCTTGGATGTCCCCGAACCCGTTGTGCTGCGACTCGACTCGCCGTTGGACTACCAGGTCTTCCAGCGGCAAACGCCTACGGAAGGCAGGGTCCGCGTTAGAGGCCGAGCGCCCGCAGGGGCTGATGAACTTGAGGTGCAAATCCATGGCGACTGGCGGCCGGTGGTGTTCAACAAAGACGACGGCACGTTCGACGCTGAACTGAGCGTTCCGCCCGGCGGATGGTACACGTGCCGAGCGCAGGTGACCGGAGCAGGCAGCCTGTTGGCGACGGCCGAGGCGCCTCACGTTGGTGTAGGTGAGGTGTTTGTCGTGGCGGGTCAATCGAACGCCGGCAACCACGGCGAGGAGAAGCTGAGCACGAAGACCGGTCTCGTGGCTGCCTTTGATGGGATATGCTGGCAACCAGCCCACGATCCACAGCCCGGCGCCAGTGGTGAGGGCGGCAGCTTCATGCCGCCGTTCGGTGACGCGATCGCCGAGCGATTCAAGGTTCCCGTCGGCATTGTTGCCTGCGGCATCGGCTCGACGAGCGTGCGTGAATGGTTGCCGAAGGGGGCGAGGTTTCCGAATCCGCCCACACTGGTTGGCCGCGTACAGCAACTCCCGAGCGGCGAGTGGGAGAGCAAGGGCGAGGCTTTTGCCATGCTCACCGCATGCATGAAGCAGCTTGGCCCACGCGGCGCTCGGGCCGCCCAGAAATCGCTGCGGGAGAGAGGCACCGCTCTTGAGGGCCTCGACACCAACGCGCCCAAGTGCGAATCCCGCGAGCACAATGGCCAAGGCGTCCATTTCAGCGGCAAGGGCCTCCTCGAACACGCTGCACGCTGGATGGAGAAAGTCGCGCCTTGGACGGAGGCACAGCTTACCGATGCTGATCCCTAGCAGAGTGGCGGATCCTTATCGCTGCCTTGTTCTCGCCTGGTTGGTGTTGTCCGTGCGATGCGTATCCTCTCTGTGGGGGCTGTTCGCACCGCACGCCGGTGAACCGGGCAGGGCTCAAACGGCCATCAGCCAAGGCAACAAAGGAGGACCGACGACCAGACAAGTGGTACGGAGCACGCGTGTGAGAAACAGAGCGCCAGCCCAGCCGGCGGCCCGGCCGGATGGCCATCGACCGAACATCATCTTCCTGATGACCGATCAGCAGCGGTGGGACTGCATCGGCGCGGTCAACCCGCATATCAAGACGCCCAATCTCGACCGGCTAGCCCGCCAAGGGGTGCTCTTCCGCCAGGCGGTGTGCCAGGCGCCGATGTGCGTTCCCAGCCGTTACGCGATGATGCTCGGCATGTACCCGTCCCAGCTCGGCGTGTACACTAACGGCGACAGTTTGCCGGACGACCGTTTGCCGGCGACACCTTTGCCGGAGATCCTGCGGAGAGCAGGCTACCAGACGGCCGGCTTCGGCAAGACACACTGGCGCCGGCCATTGCCATCGACGCGGGGCTTCGAGGTCCGCGCCATTGGCGAAGCGCGCAACAGCTTGGCTTACGAAGCCGGCGCCTTGATGATGGGCGACGACAATCCCAAGGCGCTCGAGGAGTACTACGCCGAGACCGCATCCTTTGGTCCCGGTGAGGAGGGCGTTCGGGGATACATCGGCTGCGTCTCAAAGGTCGCCGCGCGCAACCACCGCGACGGCTGGGTTGCTGAACAGTGTCTGAAGTTCCTCGACAAGGACGTCGATCCGCACCGCCCACTGTTTCTGTACGTCTCCTTCTTCAAACCACATGCTGGCCTCAACGTGCCTGAGGAGTTCGAGGACCTCTACGACATCGACAGCATCCCGGACATTCCCCAGCCGCCCTGGCATGATGAGCCGGACACGCACATGACCGCGTATGAAGCCGACCCGTCTTCAGGCGAACGCTATCAGGAATGGCGCGAAGCGTGGGAGAAGATGACGCGGCAGGAGCGTCGCCGCACCACATTGCGATACTACGCCAATTGTTCATGGCTGGACGCCTACTTCGGCCAGGTACTGGACAAGCTGCAGAAGATGGGCCGCCTCGACAACGCCCTCATTGTCTTCACATCCGATCACGGCGAGATGCTCGGCGAACGCAATTTCCGTTTCAGCAAGTACTGCCTCTATGAGAGCAGCGTGCGGGTTCCTCTCATTCTGGCCGGCTCGGTGATTCCCGAGTCGAAGCGCGGCACGATTGACGACCGGCCGGCGGAGCACATCGACCTGGTCCCGACTCTGGCTCAGGCCGCCGGCCAGCCCCCGGCCGCGGTGCTGCCGGGGTTGGACCTGCTCGGCGAATGCCGGCGCGTGGGTTCCTTCAGCGAGTTTCATGGGGGAGGCCCCCGGTTGGCGCCGGCGTACATGTGGCGCACGGCGGATTGGAAACTGATCCTGTTCCTGCCCGGCCGGTTGGACGGCGCAGCGGCGCAAGCCGGGCTGGCGAAGGGCGAACTGTACAATCTGCAGGATGATCCACACGAGTGGCATAACCTATACGCCGATGAGAGATACGCCGCCGTGCGCGAGCAGATGAAGACCGAGTTGCTGATGCATCTGGCCTGTGTCTGGTCTCGAGGCCCGATTGTTGCGGAACCGCTGGGCCTGCTGCCCGCCCTCAAAAGGCCCGCTTCCGACCGGTGAGATTCAGAGCCGGGATCACACGAAACGTCCCCAATGTTGGGCTAGGCAAGGTATTCGTGTCGCAGACGGTGCAGAAACAAAGGAGATCGATATGACTGACGCAGAAGTGGAGATTGAGCAATCGGGCAGTTCAGCGTGCCCAGCGCTGCGAAGCGATTCGCCGACTACATAGACGGCGTTACCGGACCAGGCAAGCGCTATCACGTTGACTGGCCTCAGGAAGTCGAATACGACCTATCATGAACCGCAGCTGACTGCCTCGGCGGGAGAGGGGAGTAACCAGCGGCTGGAGCAGTCTGCAGATCAGAATCGGGTTGATCGCCGGACCGTTGATTGCCCTGGCCTGTGCAGTCAGGCCGGCGGATACAGAGCACTAAGGAGGAAGATGAAATGAAGAAGCGAGTGGCAGGTGCAATCGTTCGAACGACAGCCGTGCTGTCATCGATCGCGTCTCCGCCCCTGGCCCAGCAGGCGGCCGCAAACCCCTTGAAAGCCGCCGTGAAGGATTATGGGTTGAAAAAGTATACCCGCGTCTCCAAAGATCTGCCCAATTCGGAGGAAGGCTCGTGGAAACTGGTCTGCACGATGCCGTACAATTGCCATTTTCAGCCCTGGATTCTAGTCGAGGCGCCTGCTGGAAAAGTCATCCAGTTCAACTCCAGCAATCCACTAGTCCTCTATCTGACGCCAACCGAGACGTGTACCACAGAAGCGGGCGAGCACGCCTATGAGGCGAAGAATTGGGTGAGTGGAGAAGGAGCCATCTATACTATTCCAGCGGGCGTGACAGTGAAAGCCGTGAAGTACCGCGAAACGGGATACGATACGACGTTCGCCGGTTCGTTCGAGTGCAACGACAACGACTACAATATCCTGTGGAAGAAAGCGGCGCGGACCTGCTATGTGTGCATGCGAGACCACTTCTATGACTGCCCGGATCGAGAACGGGTTGGATTCTGGGGCGACGGCACCCCGGAGTTGAACCAGTGCTTTTACCTGTTTGACAGTGCCTCCCATCAGCTGTGCAAAGACCTGGTGCTCCGAAAACTTGAACCCTCCTTTTACCCCGGCCAGCATTTGGAGTTCCTCGGTGAGTACGGTCTGTGGTTCTACTACTTGCATACCGGTGATCTGGAGTCCATCCGTTCGGTCTATGAGCCGACCAAACAGTTTCTCTTCGAGACTTACCGCTTCGGCGACGCCCGCACCTGGTTCGATTGGGGAAAAGACGTCATAGACACCGCCATCATCGAGGAGTGCTTCTACTATATTGACCTGAAAACGCTCAGGAAGATGGCGCTGGTGACCGGGCATGAGGCGGACGTCCCCGCCATTGACGCCAAACTCGACCGCATCCGAACCACCTTCGACAGCAGATACTGGAAGGGTGACTGTTATATGTCCTCGCAGGTCTCGACGCCGGACGACCGGGCGAATGCGATGGCCGTCAACGCCGGGCTGGCCGACCGGTCCAAGTGGGACGCGATCTATGAGAACGTTCTGACCAAGAAGACCTATTCGAGCTGTTTCTTCGACCGTTGGGTCCTGGAAGCCCTCTGCACCATGGGCAAACAGGAATACGCCTTGCTCAGGATGTACAACCGCTACAGGACCATGATCCCCTGCAGTTTCACTACCCTGTGGGAGCAGTATGACCGGTGGTGGGCAACCGTCGATGCCTTTGAAGACGGCTCGTCGCTGAACCACGGGTGGAATCCACCGGCGCTCATTCTCTCGCAGACTATCGCCGGCATTTCCCCCGAAGCGCCCGGATGGACTACCTATCACGTTCTTCCCAAGGAAGCGTTTCTGACCTCGATCAAGTGCGTCGTGCCATCCATCAAGGGCAATATCAAAGTGGCCCTGAAGAAGACCGCCTCGGAGTATTCGCTGGACCTGACTTCGCCCGCAGGCACCAAGGCGATCGTGGGCATACCCAAGGGCTCATTCTCGACGCTCGAGGCCATCAAGGTTAATGGCGCCACGATCTGGAACGGCACTTATCGTGGCGGGGTCAACGGCATTACCTGGAATGGCGAGGACGCCCATTATCTTAGGTTCAATGCGGCTCCAGGGACCTGGAGGGTTTCAGGCCTGGGAACACTGCCCCTCACTTCACCCAAACCACTGCCACCGCTGCCGCCGAATGATGTGGCGCTGGATAAGAAATCATGGACCGCCACGGCCTCAGTACCGGACGGCACGTATCTCTTCACCAGCGCGAAGATCCCAATCGACGTTTCGGCGGCCAATGCCATCGATGGTGATCATTGGACCGGCTGGCGCGATATGACGGAAACACAGTATCCCGGACAATGGTTCCAGGTGGACATGAAGAAGGCGCAGAGATTTCACCGAATCGTTCTCGATAACACCTGGGCCTTATGGGATTCGCCGGTAGAGTATTCCGTATCGGTATCCCAGGATGGCACGAACTGGGGAAAGCCAATCGCCACCGGTTCCGGAGAATTGGGAATCACGAGCATTACTTTTCCGGAGCAGACGGCGCGCTACATACGGATAACCCAGACCGGAACGAGTAGCACCTATAATTGGTCAATCTATGAGTTTGATGTCTACCGGGAAGCGCGTCGGACACCGTGACGCTGGCGCAGGATATCAAACAGCCGGTGCGGAGGACGGAAGCCAGGAAACACGATCAAAAGGATAACACCCTGCTGCCATCCGGCCTGGTCGGTTCCGTAACTGTTCGCAGCGGTGCTTGGGTCGATCTGAAGCAGGCGATTGCACGGGATGAAAGGCGAAACATGACAACAGCGACGGCAAGTGTGATCGGCGTTGCGGTGGCTCTGTGGGGCGCGTTGATCGTCGCCAGCTTGGCCGGCGAGGGCGACCCAGCCCTGAGTGCCCAGCAACTGCGCGAGTTGGCCGGCGCCGACCACTGGGCGGTGTACCCGAACAACCCGGTGCTGCGACCCGGTGCACAGGGCGAGTGGGACGCGGGCGCGTTGGGTTCGATGACCGTGCTGAAAGTGGGCGAGCTGTTTCACATGTACTACGAAGCGTGGGGCGTCCGCGGACACGATTGGACGGACTACTACACCCTCCAGATCGGGCACGCCACCTCGCGTGACGGCGTGCACTGGACGAAGGACCCGGCGAATCCGGTCTTGCCGAAGGGGGCCGGCAACGCTTGGGACCGCGACGGCACTTGGGACCCGTTTGTCCTGTACGAGGACGGCGTGTTCAAGATGTGGTACGGCGGCGGCATGGACAAGCATTGCGACTGGGGGTATGCAGTCTCGACCGACGGCGTCCATTTCGTGAAGAAGGGCCAACTCAGTCATCTGGGCAACGTCGAGGACGATCACGTGGTCCACGACAAAGCCAGCGGCCGCTACTTCATGTACTACTGGGATCGAAAGCACGAGCCGATGGGCCTGTTCCGCGCCCAGTCGCCGAACGAAACCGGCTTCGACTTCGAGCACGCCGAGCCGATCCTCATCCAGGGACTGAAGTATCCGGCGATGTACAAGTTCACCCACGTGTTTCAGGAGGGCGGGCGGTGGTACATGTTCTTCGGCGAGTTCGTCCGTCCGGGGTGTAAGGGGTGCTGGAGCGGCTATGCCACTTCGTCGGATGGCCTGCGCTGGAAGGCGCAGAATCTCCGGCTGCTGATGGGCCAGGATGCCGAGATTCTGAAAGTGGCGAACGGCCTCCGCTTCATGTACTATGGGCCGGACGGCTACTTCGATCAGAAAGACTGCAATATCCGGCTGGCCATCTATAAGGGTAGGTTGAGTGCACTTGCCGGATCGCTGTCGGTCCGGTCTTCGAAAGGCAGCAGGAAGGACAGCATCCCATTGGAGGCTCCCAATCCTCATGAGTGAGAAGGTCTGGATGTTCGGAATCATCATCGCCGCAATGGCTCTGCCAGCGGGCGCTTCATGGGCAGG
>Ga0315280_10001770_pt1 | contig 36203 bp, 36 predicted proteins | sample YL17G06_40_MG_FD_203697 | JGI IMG/M metagenome (GOLD analysis project Ga0315280, IMG submission 203697) | Sediment microbial communities from Yellowstone Lake, YNP, Wyoming, USA - YL17G06_40 | ecosystem: Environmental > Aquatic > Freshwater > Lake > Sediment | place: USA: Wyoming | collected... | reverse complement strand
TTCATCAAAAGAAACTTTTACTGAAAAGTTTCATCAAAAGAAACTTTTACTGAAAAGTTTCATCAAAAGAAACTTTTACTGAAAAGTTTCATCAAAAGAAACTTTTACTGAAAAGTTTCCGAAAAGTCGCAAAGCGACTTTTGGACAGCAAAAGTTATTTTCGCCAGCCTTTTAATAAAAGGCTATTTTGGTCAAGCTTTTTGCGAAGCAAAAAGGTTGTGGTAATATGAAAATCATTCCAGCCATTGATATTATAAACGGAAAATGTGTCCAGTTGATTTCTGGCAAGAGAGGAACTGAAAAATATTATGGGGATCCGATTGAAATCGCTGTTAAATGGGAAAATGTTGGCGCTGAAGTATTGCATGTTATTGACTTAGACGCAACATTTGGAAGAGGCAACAATGTTTCTGTAGTGTTGAAAATAAAAAAGAATGTGAAGATTCCAATTAACTTTGGTGGCGGAATAAGAGATGTTGCAAAAGCCAACAGTATTTTGGAATCTGGCATTGATAGGATTATATTAGGAACATTAGCGATCAACGACTACTTTAATAACTTCAAAGCACTTAGAGAACTTACAAGTATATGGAATCCTGGGAGGATAATAATTGCTTTGGATTCTAAAAATGGTTCAATAATAATCAACGGATGGCAAGAATCAACCATTTTCAAAGTAACAAAAGAGATTATGAAACAGTATGAAAATTTCTGCTGGGGTTTTTTGTATACCAATGTAGATGTTGAAGGTCAGATGAAAGGCCTTTCATCAAATGACATTAATGAAATATCTCGAATTGTAAAATCAACCAATAAACCGGTTATAATTTCAGGCGGTATAACTACTGATGAGGATATTGAGAATATTTTAAAAACTGGTGCTTGGGGTATTGTGCTAGGAAAGGCACTCTATGAAAATTCGCTTGATTTTAGGAAACTGATAAAAGATGTCCATAATAACACTGACTACTGACTTTGGCTCAGATTTTTATGTAGCTGAGATAAAGGGGGTTATTTTCTCTGTAAATCCCAATGTTAGAGTAGTAGATGTTACCCATAACATAGATAAGCAAAATGTCTTTGATGGGGCATTTATAATTTCTGAGATAAGTTGGTATTTTCCAAAAAACACAATACACGTTGGAGTTGTTGACCCGGGTGTGGGTTCTCGTAGAAAGGAAGTCATAGTACAAACAGATAGAGCATACTTTATTGGACCGGATAATGGAATTTTTTCATTAGCAACTAAGAACCAAAAAATCAAAAATATTTTTGAAATAGACTATAGCAAATTAAAAAAATTTTACAATAGAAAAATTTCAAAAACCTTTCACGGTAGAGATATATTTGCTCCAACAGCTGCATTGATATCCAGAGGAATTAGGCCTGATGGGTTAGGAAATAGGATTAATGAGATCAAAAAGCTAGAACTACCGATGGATAGGGTCATACATATAGATGACTTTGGAAATGTCATAACAAGCATAGATAAAGAATTTGATTTTAATGACAAACTGCTGATAAGATATAAAAATAAGAAAATTAAAGCTCATTTTTTAGAAACATTCAGCAATGCAAGAGCTGGCGAAATTTTAGTTCTTAGAGGCAGTCATGGATTTTTGGAAATCGCGATAAATGAGAGAAGTGCTGCAAAGAAACTTGGATTTAAAGTTGGTGATAGTATAAAAATAGTAAGGTATAACTAACAACTTTTGATCGGTTTTGCTAGTAAAGTCTATTATCTGCTATTAAAGTCACCGTAATTCGTTATTTTAATAGCAAAGCCCTTTTGATCAAACTTTTTGGTAAAAGTTTGTGCTAGTATAAAAATACTAAAATATAATTGATAACAAGTGGTTCTATGAGAGGTAGAAAGGCCAAAAGGAGACAGATGGCCAAACACAAACTCAAGAAAAGAAGAAGAAAGAAGAGACATCAGCACGCTAGATAAACTTGAGTTTGAATTTGGACATTTTGGGTTTTTGTAGATTTACTTGGAATAGTGAGTATTATCTATTCTCCTCATTTTTCTGAGTTAAAATGTTGATTGACGTTCATGCACATATGGATTTTCCACAGTTTGATTCTGATAGAGCTGAGGTTATAGAAAGAGCAAGAAAGAATGATATTATAATTATAAATTCTGTTGTTGAGCCTGCAAATATAGAAAAATCGCTGAATTTGAATTATGAAAATGTATTTCTTACTATTGGCCTATCACCAGCAAAGGTAGACCGTGGCACTTTAGATGCCACTTTGGACCTAATCAGGCAATATAGAGACAGAATAGTCGGCATCGGGGAGATCGGACTGGATTATTATTGGATAAAGGATACTGAAAAAAGACTTTTCCAGAAAGAAGCATTTATGAAATTTATTGAAATTAGTAAAGAAATGAGATTGCCATTAATAATACACTCAAGAGATGCTGAATCTGATATAATTGATATTCTAGGAGAAAATAAAACAAACGCTATATTGCACTGTTTTTCAGGAAGTGTCGAACTTGCAAAGAAGGCAATTTCCTTAGGATGTCTGATATCGATCCCAACTTCGGTAGTTTATTCAAAGCAAAAGCAGGAATTGATAAAGAGTATTCCAATCAATTCTATTGTCCTTGAATCCGACGCTCCTTTTCTTGCGCCGGTCCCAAAGACTAGGAATGAACCTTCGAACATAGTAGAATCTGTTAAAAAGATATCTGAGTTAAGAGACATTCATGAGAAAAGAATTATAAAAATAACAACAAATAATGCCATTAAATTTTTTAATGTTAAAATATGAAAGCTGTTATCTTTGATTGGGATGGTACATTAGTTGATAGCAGAAATGTGATAGTAGAATCATACAAAAAAGTTTTAAGTGAGATTGGTTATAATATAGATGCCGATTTTATACTAAAGAGGATTGGCATTGGAGTACAAAAAATCTTTATTGATTTCTTTAATGAAAAAAATATTCCATATGATATGGATATGATAAAAAAATTATCAGATAGGAAAAATAGGATCCATATGGAATCATCAGATAAGATTAAAATACTAGAAGGTTCTATAGAATTGTTAGAAAGCCTGAAGGGAAAAGTCAGAATAGCGCTTGCAACTATGGGTAACGAGATAGTAATCCAGCATATAATTAATATTAAAGGTTTGGGGAAATATTTTAATGTTGTTGTAACTGGAGATGAGATTAAAAAACCAAAACCAGATCCAGGTATTTTTTTGAAAACGGCTGACCTTCTGGACATATTGCCTGAAAATTGTCTTGTCATTGAAGATTCTGTTTACGGCGTAAAAGCTGCAAAAAAAGCTAATATGAAATGCATAGCCGTTACCAGTGGGCCTTTCTCAAGAGAAGAGGTTGAAAGAGAATCCCCTGATTTAATTGTTAAATCACTCAAGGAACTGAATTACGAGACAATAATGAATCTGTTTAATACGAGGGTTTAATATTGTTAATTACTAATATTTTAGAAAATGCCAGAGATGACTTATAGTAAATCAGGTGTTGATATGAAGAAATCAGAGCATGCAGTAAAAGCCATCAGCTCTTGGGTCAGAAAGACGTTTAAGTTTAGAGAGGGGAAGATTGGTAGAGTTATGCAGGATATTGGAATGTATGCTAATCTAGTTGAATTTGGAGATTACGCCTTAGCTATGTCTACAGATGGTGTAGGCACAAAGGTTCTTGTAGCTCAGGAACTTAAGAAGTATGACACAATCGGTATTGATCTAGTAGCTATGAATGTTAATGATATTATATGTGTGGGGGCTGAGCCTATAGCGATGGTAGATTACTTAGCAATGGAAAAAATAGACTATGAGATTGCCAAAGAGATAGCAGTTGGTTTATATGAAGGAGCCAAGATTGCAGATATTGCAATTATTGGTGGGGAAACAGCTACTTTGCCAGACATAATAAAAGGCGTAGATGATAGTGGTTTTGATCTGGCTGGAACAGCTATTGGAATAGTGAAAAAGGATAAGATTATTACATGTGACAAGATAGCTATCGATGACGTAGTAATAGGATTTTCAAGCAGCGGAATTCATAGCAATGGCTTAACTTTAGCAAGAAAAGCATTACCAAAGAGCATGTGGATGACATTGCTCAATCCCACAAGGATTTATGTAAAGGAAGTAATGACGCTATTGAAAGAATTTGAAATTCATGGTTTGGCCCATATAACGGGGGCTGGATTTTTAAATTTAAGTAGATTAACAGAATATGGTTATCTATTGGACAATCTACCAGAGCCACAGATGGTATTCAAAAAGATCCAAGAGCTAGGAAATGTAGAAATTAAAGAGATGTACAGGACCTTTAACATGGGTATTGGCTTCTGTGTGATTGTAGATAAAAAGGTAGCTGAGAGTATAATTGGAACTTATGGAAATGAGTATGACCTAAGAACTATTGGAAAGGTTGTAAAAGATACGGGCGTTAAAATAATAAAGGATAGTGAAGAGATTCACTTGATTGGTGATATATATGCCGATACAAGAAGTAAAAAAGATCTGGTTTAATGGGAAACTTGTTGAATGGAAAGATGCCAGGATACATGTTTTAACACATGCACTACACTATGGCTCAGGTGTATTTGAAGGAATAAGATGCTACAATACAGTTAAAGGACCCGCTGTTTTTAGATTGAGAGAGCATATAAAAAGACTTTTTGACTCTGCAAAGATTTACTTCATGAACCTTCCGTATAATGAGGAAGAAATACACAAAGCTGTTAAGGATACCATAAAGGTCAATGAACTGAAGGAATGTTATATAAGACCAATAGCATACAGAGGTTATGGAGAAATGGGACTGAATCCATTAAAAGCTCCAATTGATGTAGCGATAGCTGTTTGGCCATGGGGCACTTATTTAGGAGAAGAAGGTTTAAAGAATGGAATAAGAGCAAAGATATCTTCATTTCAGAGAATTCCAAATAATGTATTGCCCCCTAATGCTAAAGCAACCGGACAGTATATAAATTCCATACTTGCAAAAATTGAGGCTTTAAATTGCGGTTATGACGAAGCCATATTATTGGACTCCAGAGGAATGATATCAGAAGGCCCTGGTGAAAACCTTTTCATAGTAAGAGATGGAATTTTATACACTCCGCCATATCACGCTAGTATTTTGCCGGGCATAACAAGAGACTCGATTATTACAATCGCTAAGGATTTAAAATATGAAGTAAAGGAAGTTGATATTACAAGAGGTATGTTATACACTTCTGATGAAGTGTTCTTTACAGGAACTGCCGCTGAAGTAACTCCAATAAGAGAGGTAGATGGAATTTCAATAGGAAAACCAGGTTCAATTACAAAAAAGTTGCAGGAAAAGTTCTTTGAAGTGGTGAAAGGAAAAGAGCCAAAGTATGAAAAGTGGCTTGATTACATCTGAAAAAGGAGTTTATGTTCTGATTATAAGAGTCCCTAAGCAGAGTAGGATAAAGATAGGTTTTTTAGGAAAAATTATTTTCAGGAGGGGATTCTATGCTTATGTCGGATCTGCTCTCAATGGATTGAGACCAAGGATAGAACGACATCTCAACAATAGAAAGAGAATTCGGTGGCATATAGATTATCTTCTAGGGAGTTCTGGGATAATTGAACTAATTTATGGTATATCCTTAAAAAGAGAGGAATGTAAGATTTCGAGCTATTTGACTGAGGAACTTGATTACATAAAGAGGTTTGGTTCTAGCGATTGTAAGTGCGGTAGCCATCTGTTCTATTCTGACAGTCTGCCTGAATTGAGAAAGTCTGTATTGAAAGCATTTAAAGAGAGTGATTTAAAGCCTGCTGATATAAAAATTAATAATAGAAATGGTCCTAGGTCCATTGATAGAGAAGGTATGCGGGAAAGGGTATAAGGATACGATAGAAATCAATCTTACAGAAGAGCAAGCTATGAAATTTATGGAGATTCTGTTTTGATATCAGAAAGTTACAATCGTCCCTCTGAATTTTTTTCCACTTATCGCCATTTTGATATTTTCCAAGTCATGGCCATTAAGTATGATAGTTCGTATATTGGAACGCTGTATAACTTTTATGGTAATTAAATCAATCAAGGCATATTTGCCAGCGCCCATAGACTCCTTTAGAACAAGACCAAAAAGCTTTTTAATGTTTATTTTTTTAATCAGCTTTGCATCCTTGTTCTTCTTTGGATCTTTGTTGTAAACTCCATCAACGTTTGTGGCATTTATTAACAAATCTGTTTTGACCCATTCTGCAAGAAGGGCTGCAACTGCATCTGTTGAATGACCGGGTTCTGTGCCACCCATGACAAGGATTTTTTTACCGAATGAATTTCCCGCATCAACTATTGTTTCTAGGATTTTGTTATTTGCTTTTTTTCCAAGCGCTTTTATCAATGCTTTAGCGTTGTTCCTTGTGGCTAGTATTCCGATATAATCGCAATACGCCTCAGATTTCCCAGACTTTCTGGTGTTATTTATTTTTTTCCTTGCGGGAGCACCACCACCAATAACAACTGCCAGTTTATTTTTTTCTGATAAATCTGTCAGAAGTAAAGCAAGTTTTTTAACGAAATTTTTATCTATATTATCTGGTGCCAGTATAGAACCGCCGATTGAAAAAACTATTTTCATCCCAATATATATTAAGCAGCTCTAATAAATAACGATGCCTGAAAATCTTGATTTGCTAGTATTTGGAGATATTGCTATAGATTATTTCTATGAAGTCAATAGATTGCCAAAAATCAACACTGCGTCTGAAATATTAAGAGCATATAGATTCTATGGCGGTATGGGTGCTAACACAGCTGTAATTTCTTCGAAGTTAGGATTAAAAACAGGTTTAGTTAGTGCTATTGGAACTGACGCTGAAGACTATAAAAAATACTTAGAGAGTAATGGAATTCGCCTTTTTTTAAAGGAAATTGTAGATACTGCATGCTCTATATTTTTTAAGAGTAGCAAAGGTGAAATAAGTTTTTTTCACAAAAGCGCAGCAGAGGAACTTGACAGAATCATACCTGGAAAGGATTTTAGTGCTGGCGTGATAAAAAATTCCAAAGTCATATATCTAGCAAGAACCTACCTGAATCTGCAAAAAAGGATTTTGAAATTTTGTAAGAATAAATTTTTAGTCTACAATCCAGGATATGGAATTTTTAAATTTGATAAAATACCAAAAGACTTTTACAGAATAATTAAAAGAACAAATGTCCTAATACTGAATGAAAATGAGATGGAATACTTAAAAAGAATTGGATTTAAAATAGACTTTAAATCAGGGCCTGATGCGTTATTAATAACAAAGGGCAAATATGGCTGTTCGATTTATTCTAAGGACTTGAAGATAAACGTCCCAGCCTATATGGTAAAAGTTATTGATGCATCTGGAGCTGGCGACTCTTTTAACGCCGGTTTTGTAGCAGCTAGGATAAAGGGGTATAATACATATAACTCAGTCAAAATAGGAAATGCCACGGCATCTTTCATAATAGAGAAATGGGGATGCCAAACAAATATTCCAACTTGGAACAAGGTTATTGGAAGATACAAGAGAATAAAAGATGAGTGAATTTCATGCAGTTGATTCTTTGGATGATGCATTTGATAAAACAAAAAACTTATTGTTCAAGCCATTTAAATTATCGCTCTGGGTAAAACTTGCGATTGTAGTCATTATAACTGGATCAAGTTTAGTATCATCTAATTTTAATCTTAGAGAAGGAGGAGAATTAAATTTTGACATAGCCCAATATGTTTTGATTATCGTCGCACTTCTAATTCTTTTTATTATTATATTGGTTGTGATAGAATTCTTGTCGTCTGTATTCAATTTTGTCTTTATTGAATCTGTTCTTGAAAAAAAAGTTGAGATAAGAAATGGATTTAAAAGAAATATTCGCAGAGGATTCAGCCTTTTCCTATTCAAATTGACTGTATTAGCAATATTTATTGGAATAATAGTACTTGGTGTATTAGCAGCATTGTTAATTGTTGATAGGAATATATCGGCCATAAGTATGCTTATTATAATGATTACTGGTTTTTTGACTTTCCTTGGAATTGTTCTGATATTTTTACTTATAAATTTGTTAACAACAGACTTTGTTCTGCCTATAATGTATCTTAAAAACAGGGGTATTGTTTCAGGATGGATTTACTTGAAGGATTTGATAAAATCTAATCTTAGCCAGTTTATTGTCTATATTCTAATAAAATTCTTTCTTGGAATTGTAGCCTCAATAGTGATTCTGATAATATCTCTTATCGTATATCTGCCAGTAATATTCCTGATAATAGTTATGGTAGTATTTTTTGGAGTTTATGCGAATATAAATACGTTAGATATACTGAGCACAGTATCAACGCCTTTAATCATTTTAATTTTTATTGTAGGAATTATTGTATTCTTTGGGCTCACTTATTTGATCACATTTATAACATTACCAATTCCGGTGTTCTTTAGATACTACAGCATAGTATTCCTAAATAGAATAGACCCTGGTCAGGATATGTTAAAGCCTGAAAATAGAGATGTTAGAGGAAATGTCGAAGAAAATTTAAGTATATACTAATATTTATATAACAACCTTTTTGCTTCGCAAAAAGGTTGACCAAAACAGCCTTTTATTAAAAGGCTGGCGAAAATAACTTTTGATGAAACTTTTTGGGAAAAGTTTCTTTTGATCAAACTTTTTGGTAAAAGTTTGGTATAAAGTGAAAGTTACAATTGTTGGAGCATCGGGTTATACTGGCGGAGAACTGTTGAGATTACTTCTTAGGCATCCTAAGGTCGAGGATATAATAGCAACTTCTAGAACATATGCTGGAAAAAAAGTATCTGTTGTGCATAAAAATTTAACGGGCATATATGATAAAAATTTTTCTGAATTTGATGAAAAAAAAGTAGACTCTGATGTTGTTTTTATCTCAACTCCGCATGGAGAATCTATGGAAATAGTCCCAAAACTTATTGAAAGAGACATTAGAGTGATTGATCTGAGTGCTGACTATAGGATAAAAGACACCTCAATATATGAGAAATTCTATTGCAAACACAAGAGTCCGGAGCTTTTAAAAGAATCTGTTTACGGAATTCCTGAGATCTACAGAGAAAAGATAAAAAAAGCTAGATTGATAGCAAATCCAGGTTGTTATGCAATATCAGCGATCTTGGCTATAATGCCGCTATCTAAATTCAAAAATAAATTAGACATAGAAAAAGTCGTAGTTGATTCGAAATCCGGAACCTCTGGAGCTGGTGCTAAAATAAGTGAAGAATTACATCATCCAGAAGTCCACGATAATCTTAGACCATATAATGTAGTCGAACACAGACACAGACCTGAGATTGAATTCATATTGAGTAATTTCTTTGACGGAATTAAAATTTCATTCACTCCAACACTAATGCCGATAAGTAGGGGTATATTGACGAATGTCCATGTCTTTGGAAAAATTGAAGATATAGGTGAGCAATATTCTAAATTTTATAACGGAGAGCCTTTTATAAGAATCGTTGACATTCCTGAGATAAAGAATGTAGTTGGGACAAATTATTGCGATTTAAACGCATATTTTGACAAAAATTCAAGCAGGATTCTTGCAATATCTGCTATCGACAATCTAATAAAAGGAGCATCTGGTAATGCTATTCAGAACATGAATATAATGTTTAGTTTTGATGAAAAATCTTCGCTGGAATTAATAGCCGAACATCCCTGATTACTTTTCACTACTTGATTCAAGACTCATTAGCTGCTCTTCATAGTCTCTTAGAATATCCACATACGTATTCCCGTCTATTTCACCCTTTTGAAGCTTATCTTTTAGTATCTGAATTTTCCTTTCTATCAGCGATTTCTTTGTACTCTTATCGTCTCTAACAATTGGTTTTTGCTTAAGTATTTCTGAGATTTCTTTTTCGGTTATTCTTAATTTTTGTCTGCTCTTAAATTCCTGAATAGCATTACATAAATCGGTATAAATTTCTTTTTCTCCACTCTTTTCTATCTGTTTCTCAGCAAGTATAAACCAAGGCACTATGGAAGGCTCTCTATTTATAAGCACAGTTATAAAGTCATCAATAGTTATCTTTCTTTTTATTCCGGTATGTACTGCTTCACTCCAAGGTATTTTTGATGCCTCGTCGCATATAGCTTGGATATCTGCTGATGAGAAACCTTCTGTTAGCTCAGCGAGTTTTTCGAAATTAACGTCGCTTGATACTGGCCTTTCTTTCATGTACAACTTGAAGATACCTTCTCGTGCGGTTTTATCTGGCGAGGGTATAAAAATATGGAGTGTGAATCTGCCTGCTCTTCTAAGAGCTGGATCGATGTCCCATGGGGCGTTGGTTGAGCCTATCACAAGGACATTTTCGTTTGAACTTTCAACGCCGTCCATTTCTGTTAAAAATTGGGTTATTATTATTTTTTCGGCTCCTGCTTTTGATGTATCCCTTCTTCCCCCTAAGGCATCTATTTCGTCGAAAAATAATACTGCAGGAGAATTTTTTCTTGCTTGAACGAACATTTCATGAAGATTCTTTGCTCCAAATAGGGGATCATCTTTAAGTATGTCTCCTATATCTACATTAAAGAAGGAATATCCACACTCGCCAACTGTGGCCTTAGCTATATATGTTTTTCCGCAGCCCGGAGGACCATAGAATAAAATACTGCCACCAGATTTTTCACCAAATTCCTTTGATAGTTCAGGGTGTGTAAGGGGATATATTATGGTATTTCTTATGATGTCCTTTACTTTATCCATTCCAATTACATGAGAAAAATTTACTGCTACTGATTCTATTAGAGTAGAATCTAGGCCTTCGCCTTTTGTAGCGATTGTTATGGGTTGTAGCTTTATCGGTCTTTGGTATCCTTTTATTTCTGATTTTTGATTTTTTAAACATGGAACTGGATAAAAATCTTGAAGATATTGTCCTTCTCGTTTACTTTTACATATGAGATATGGCATATACATTATAGTATCGGGTACTATTACGCATCTGAAAAGGCTTTTTAGTAATATTGAGATTTTTTCAGGAGCATATCTAACCTTTTCTTTTGGATAATCTTCAGCAGTATCTGATACCTCAAATAGGGACATCAAATCATAACCTCGGCTTGGAAATTTTGGTATGTGGAAGGATGGCTTTACATAATATTTAGTATAGGATTGACGTGGAGTAACGCTAAAGACAGTCTGTATAAAAGTATAAAGTTGTCCCTCTTGTGGCGAAAATATCTTAACAAGACCCATTTCCTTTAGTGTATTGACAATACCAGGATTCAGTTCATTGTAGGGTGCGGTTCCAAATTCCTGTAGGTATCCGACAGCATCTAGTACATCTGTCGGAAGTTCAAATACTCTATTTAGAATATCAAATTTCTCTAATAGACGGGTTGTTTTAGCTTCTTTTTCTTCCAACGTTTTACTGAAAAGTTTGATCAAAAAATTTTTTGTGTTTTCTTGCGAGATTTCTAAAATGCCTTTCTTATGAGTATGATATAGGCCACAATCAACAAGATTTACATAAAAATAATTTCCGATGCCTGTCTTTAATCCCTTTCCCAAGATTTCTTGCTTTATTGCTTTAAATCTAATTAGAGGCAGGTATATTCTATCAACTTCAATATTCCCTACACTATCTCCTAGTCTTTCTCTAAAATCTCTCTGGGCATTTTCCTCTGATTTTATTGAAATTGAAAACGCCAAAGTATCGTATTTATTTATTTTCATTTTCGAGATTTCTGATTTTTATTTCTAAATCTATAAGTTGCTTTTCATAATCGCTAATTACTCTAATAAAGCTTTCCTTATCAATTTTTTTGTCTTTGAGTTTTAGTTTTATTATCTTAATAGCCTCTTCGACTTCTTTTCTTTTTTTATGAAGTTCATTGAGTAATTCTTTTTTCTTTATCGTTTCTTCTGCCAATATTTTTTCTCTTTCTTCAGTAACAATTACTTTTATTTTTTCTTTTTCATGTCTTGTTTTATGGAATTTTTTGATATCTTCTAATATATCTGAATACATGTCTGTCTCTCCGCTTTTCATAATCTGCTGTTCAGCCATACTGAACCAGGGTATTATTGATGATTTCCTTCCTTTTATGGCACTGAGAAAATCACTCATGCTAGCTGCTCTTTCTGCACCACCATGATAAGCCTCTGCCCAGGGTATTTCTAGGGCATGATCGCATATCGCTTTGATATCTGCTGATGAAAATCCTTCTGTTAGTTCTGCTAGTTTTTCAAAATTAACGTTTGATATAGGCTTATTTTTTGTATGTAGCTTGAATATATCAATTATTGTCTGAGAATCTGGAAGGGGTATATAAACCTGTTCTGTGAATCTGCCCGCTCTTCTAAGAGCTGGATCGATGTCCCAAGGAGCGTTAGTTGAGCCGATTACCATAATTCCCTTATTTGATTCAAATCCATCGAGTTCTGTTAAAAGTTGATTTACGAGTGTTTTTCTTGGTCCTTCCATTGATCTCTTGCCAGCGAGTGCATCAAGCTCATCTATAAAAAGTATCGCAGGACTATTTCTTCTGGCTCTTTCAAATATTTCTTGGATTCTCTTTTCTGGCTCAGAATCAGAAATTATATCGGTAATCTTGACATTGAAAAATGCCGCTGAGCACTCGCCAGATGTAGCCCGGGATATATATGTTTTACCACAACCTGGTGGCCCATATAGTAGAATGCTACCCCCAACTTCTTTGCCGAACTTTTTTGCTAATTCAGGATTTGTCAGTGGATAGACTATCGCTTTGTTGATTTTTTCTTTTACATTTTCAAGATTGGCAACATCTTTAAAAGTTATATCTGGTTTGACTATCTGATCGATTCCGCCAGCGTACATAAGTATGTACTTTGACAAATCTTCAAAAAGAGACACCTCACCGCTCTTTCTTATTTCCTTCTCTGCAAGTTTATACCATGCCCCAAGTGAGGATTTTCTCTTTTGTAGAACTGAAAGAAAATCGTCCATCTTAGCTTTTCTAAGTGGAGCTCCATGAAGTGCCTCATCCCATGGTATCTCTAAAGCATCGTCGCATATGGCTTTGATGTCCGCACTTGAGAAACCTTCTGTTAACTCAGAGAGTTTTTCGAAATTAATGTCGCTTGATACTGGCTTCTTTCTCGTATGAATTTTAAATACCTCGGCTCTTGTTTTATGATCTGGTGGAGGTATAAAAATATGATCTGTGAATCTGCCCGCTCTTCTAAGAGCTGGATCGATGTCCCAAGGAGCGTTAGTTGCGCCTATCACAAGGACATTTTCGTTTAAGCTCTCAACACCATCCATTTCCATTAGGAATTGGTTCACAACTATTTTTTGATCCCCAATTTGAAATTCTCTTCTGCCACCCAGAGCATCTATTTCGTCGAAGAACAATATTGCTGGAGAATTTTGAGCAGCTCTTTGAAATGCCTCATGAATATTTTTCGCTCCAGATTCTGCACCTCCACTCAAAATGTCACTTGTGTTTATATTAAAAAACGCGACCCCACATTCTCCAACAGTAGCCCTAGCTATATAAGTCTTTCCGCAGCCTGGAGGACCGTAGAATAGAATACTGCCACCTGGTTTTTTGCCGAACTTTTTCGCTAGTTCAGGATTTGTCAGTGGATATACTATGGATTCACTTATCTGCTTTTTTACTTCTTCTAAATCAGCAACATTTGAGAAATTTATTGTTGGAGCTTCAATTGGAATTGAACCAATGACATCCATCTTAGTCATAAAAGACACTGGCTCCAATTTCACTTCTGTTGAAAATCCACGCTTTGTATTTGGATCGCCACGGGAGCATATCGGATAGTATATATTAACCGTATGCCCAACATCGGCGGAAGAAACACATGCTAGGTATGGTAGATAAATTAATCCCTTTAACAATACCTTTCCATTGAATAGCATTCCAAGTACTTCTGAAACTCTTTCATGAGAATATTTTATCTGATCCTTCTCATAAGTTTCATCAACTGTATCTGAAGTTTCCAGAAATGATTCAATATTATAGCGAGCATTTCCAAAATTTGGAAGATATGTATGTAACTTAACAAAATACTTTCGCATTATTGCATCGTCTTCTAAATAATAGCGGAATAAATTTACGATTTGATCCAACTCGGGCTCATGGATTTCGACAAAACCTTCTCTTTGAAGTTCACTCACTATGTTTGAATTTAAAAGATCATATTCAATACTTCCATATTCATAAAGCTGACCGATAGTGGAAATAACTTCATCTCTGAAATCGATTATCCGCTTGATGAAATCTGATTTATTTAGTTTTGGTGCTCTTCCAAAACCACTGCCTCTATGGAAATAGTAGAGATCACAAAAAGTTAGATCTACATAGAAGAAATTTTCCCTTTTGTCGAATGATGTCCTTTTAAACAATATTCCTTTTTTGACTTCTTCAGTTCTAGAAACTTTAAAAATGCCTAATGGTAGGTATCTTTTAGAGATTTTGTCTTTTTTGTATTTCTCTAGAATATTTCTTTCTACATTAGCTGAAATGGCAAATGATGAGGTTAGTATTTTTGAAATTTTCATCTTTCTAAACCGCGGGAAACCAAGGTCACAACCGACCATAGGTCGGGTGTGTGTCTGATGTGTTTGAACGAAGTTCAAACATATGTCTGAGAGCCGAAGGCTCTCAGCCACACCAAAGGTCAGTCACATTCCTCCAGTTTTAAGTTAATCCTGACCCCTTCCTCTTGGTGAACCTTTTTGCCAAAAAGGTTATTGTAGGTTAATCCTGACCTTTCCCTTTTGATCAAACTTTTTGGTAAAAGTTTGCTGTTATAGATTACGAAAACTTCCTTAAATCAATTCTAAAGTATATTTAAGGAAAAATTTCAAATGTTATATAGAATGGCAATAAAGGAATTCCTTTTGGGCCTTAAAAGAGATACAAGGGAATCTATTATAAAACCAAGTGATGCCATAAGAACGATTTCCAGTAAAACAGATTTAAGCCATGGTTTGAAGGTTTTTGTAGCTATGTCTGTATTTACATTATTAATTCTATCTGTATTCGCTTTTTTTAAGGGTTTAGTTTTAATTCCAGTCGATATAGCATTTAATAATCTTAGTTTTTGGAATTCCGTGTCAAGATTGATATCTCCAATAGCGCTAATCATAGCAATTCCATTCATAATAGTTGTCGGATTTGTTTTTTCGATTATTTTAAATGGTATAGTTTGGTTTGTAGGAAAATTGCTCGGAGGAAAATCAGAGTTTGGAAAATTTTATGGCACTATAATATATGTGCAAACCGGATTGTGGCTGTTGTTTGTAGTAATGTCTTCTTTAATTGCTCTATTCTTGTCTATTATAAAATCAGTATCTGCTATTTTCGTATTATTGAACATTACTTCAATTAAATCATTTGCTATAATTATTTTTGATCTTATATCCAAAATTGATCCAGTAATTTTCTCTTTGATTTCATTGATATTCTCTATAGTTTATTTATATTACTCAGTAATTTTCATCAAAGGTTTGCATGACATATCAACAATCAGAGTAATATTGACCATATTGATACCAGTAGTAGCAATGGTGGCATTTATTGCTATTTTCATCATCATATTGATTGTAGTTGGAATATCAATACTACAACCAATGACACCATTTTAAAAAAGTGGAAACATGGTTAGCCAAGACGCAAGTGATAAAGGATTAATTGTATTATGATGAGTATCTTAGATAGAGATAGATAAGTAGAAGGATACACACTATTATTATCAATCCTTTTGTTCGTGGTTTTATTCTCATGCCAAGAAAATCTATTTCGGCATTTTCTCCAATGAAATCCATCTCAATGCTATAATGTTATCTCCCCTTCCCAATTAGTTCAACAGAATAAATTTCTCCGCCCCTATCAGAGATTGATGCTATCACTATATTCAATGCCTGATTTACCGCTAAATTGCTAGTTCCTGTCAGTTCTATAAAAAGATTTTTTGTATTTTCTGTAACTCTTGTCAGTTCGCCATTTATTATTGGCGGGAATGACAATACGTTATTATTTTTATCCAAGATTATTGGATATCTGTCAAAGTTTTTTAATATCCCCGCATAATCCCTGCCCTTTGGGTGTCTTTGCAATATTTGTCTTAGATTTAATGGCTCATTCATATCCAGGGGAATAAAACTTATTTCATCTGGTTTTACTGCCTTATACAAAAATGGTGCTTCTACCTTATCTAGGTCATGTACACCTATGGCTACCTTCTCTCTGTTTTTTCCATGCGTCAGATGAAGTTTTTCTTGAAGGTCCATCAATGACTTCAGACCCTGATTATCAAGGGCTACATTTTTAACAATTCCTGATGCTATGTAGGGCCTAACATTTTTTACTGATGAATCTATGTAAAGCTTAATTCTCGAATCCTTTAAATCATATTTTTTAAATCCTACCTCAATACTCAGGAAACCTCTTAAAGCCCTTACAAAGCCCTCTATACTCAAGAGATCAGGTCTATTTGGAAAAGCCTCTATGATTGTTTTTTTATTGTCAAAAGACTCCAAGCTGACTCCAATCATAGGTATCCTGTCTCTTAGATAATCCATGCGATAATCCTTTCCAAGAAGTTTCAATATTTCCTGTGTATCAAACTCTACAGTTGGCATCTTTATTATTCATATTTATATAATATAGAAATATGAGGATTGATTCAAATACAAAATTGCTTGGACTTATCGGACACCCTATAGCTCATAGTCTATCCCCAGTAATGCACAATGCTGTTTTTGAAAAACTTAAACTGAATTGCACTTATTTGGCATTTGACGTAGATGAACGCTATTTGGAATATGTTATTAAAGGAGCAAATGCTATTGGAATTGTTGGACTTAATGTAACTATACCCTATAAAATTAGGGTAATAAAATATTTAGATATCACAAGCAAAGAAGCAAAATTAATAGGAGCTGTAAATACAATAAAATTTGAAAATAAGAAGGCAATTGGTTTCAATACGGACGGTATTGGTTGTGTAAGAGCATTAAAGGAATCTGTTGGTAAAATAAAAGGAAAGAATATTTTATTGTTGGGGGCTGGTGGTGCTGCCAGAGCCATAGCATTTCAATCCGTAATGGAAGGAGCAAAACTTTCAATATCCAATAGAGAGATTGAGAAATACATGGCATTCAATATAAGTAGGGATATAAAGAAAAAACTTGGAAAAAAAGTTGATGTGATTGATTTCAATATGGATGAAATAAAAGAAAAACTTTCCGATACAGATATATTGATAAACGCTACACCTGTTGGAATGCACCCTAATGTAAATGAAAGTACAATATTCTCTGATATGATACCAAAAAATGTTGTTGTAATGGACATAGTCTATAATCCAGTAGAAACAAAACTCCTGAGAGATGCCAAGAAAAGAGGTTGCAGAACAGTAGATGGGATTGGAATGTTAGTTAATCAGGGAGTAGAGACTTTGAAAATCTGGCTTAATATAAAAGCACCGATTGATTTAATGAGAAAAGTTGTAATAAGAGAACTAAGTCATTAACTCTTTTTTAAAATCTTGTGATATTAAATCAATTTTTTCTTTATATCTATTATTTATTGAAATAAAATTTTCAAATTTCTCATCTATCTGAGGATTTTTACTTATACTTGCACTAATGAGGTCTTTCAGTCCAGTTTCGAATGATTCTTCAAGTTCTCTGAATTCATTATTAAGGTGAATTTTTTCATATAAAATTCTAAATCCTGATTCAGCAATATTATTTAATTTTTTTATATCATAATTTCCAAGGTCTATTTTAAATTGTTTCATTACATCGGCAAAATACCCTGGCATACATATCCATTCCCTGCAGACATTCAGTCCGATTTCATCATTACACTCTAGCCTATGTATCATACAACCAGAGTTATCTACAAATTTACAAGGATGGGCTTCTGCGCTTATCCAGCCTATTTCATCATTGTTTAGTGTCTTTGGCTGGTTTTCTAGAATCTCCTTTGATATTGTTTTTGTCTCATCAGTCTTTGGAAAGTAGATATAATTAATACCATCAATATTAATCAGATACTTAGCCATGTCAAGATTTCTTTTCTTGTCTTCTTCAGTCAGTTCGTCCCAGTTCTTCCTTGATATAAAATCGGAAGGATTATATCCTTTATTCTGCAAAAATTCTTCTATCAGCAGAACCTTCTTGGACTCTATCATTACAGAATAATTCCAGGGCTCTTTTGTAAAATAGCAGCATATAGAACTACAATTAATGTTACACGAAGGCCTGTCGTAATTATTGATTTCTTCTTCAATCTTTGATTTTATATCTGAAACAATTTTTAATATCTTCCCATCAGATAGTTTTTTTTCGTTATCTTTTATATAATCAAGTAAATTTCTGCTTTTTTCTGTCCTGTTCTTTAAAATTTTTATATATACTGAAACTTTCTGTTTTTTTGCTCTTGTATAAGTTGGATCAAGACTAATGGAAGTATCATAATCTGAAATTGCACTTTTATAGTCTTTTCTATATTCATTGACGAGACCTCTTGTATAATAAGCTTCCGCCAGGTTAGGATTTAGTTCTATTACTTTATTAAGATCTTTAATGGCTTTGTCATACATCTGTTTTCTTGTATATGCTAAGCCTCTGTTGAAATAAGTCTCCAAAAGGTCAGGACAAATTTCTAACGCTTTGTTATAACATTCTATTGCTTTATCAAATTCGTTCTTTTTGTAGTACTCATTACCCTCATTGTGATATTCAAATTCTGATTTCATATCTTATTTTCAATTCTTTTCTGAATTTCTCTAAATGGAATTTTATATTTCTTTGCTATTCTTTTGACATCATCAAACTCTGGTTTACTCCCATGGGGTGATTTCTTTACTCTTATCTTTTCTTTCTTTCCATTGATACTAATTTTCATATTCTTAATTTCACGAGTAGATTCAAATCTCTTTATTATAGGAACTATTCGTACACCTAAAGTTGAGGTCTCTTCAAATAATATCTTTGAAAATTTTTCTGGATTGTCGGTAAGGATTCTAATCAAATAACCCAATCTACCCTTTTTCATCCCACATTGTATAACATGGATATCAAGAGCTCCAGATTCCATCACCCTTTCCATCAAATAGGAAATCTGTTCAGGAGTAGAGTCATCAATGTTTGTCTCTAGAAGTACAATTTTCGAACCACGAACTGCCTTTAAAACATTGGGGTATTTGAAATCCCTTGTGCCTGCGCCATATCCAATTTTTCCGTTGGGCCTTATCTCATTAAAATCTGTTACTATAGCAGATAGAATTGCAACTCCTGTTGGAGTTGCTATTTCATCATCAGATATAATTTTAATTGGAATTTTTGAGTCTTTTATTATCTCAAGTGTTGCAGGAGCCAGTCTGCCGACTGATACAACTGATGAGTGAATTTCAGAATCCAATAGATTTAAATCTTCCAACGCTAGAGAGACTGCAACTGCATCTACTACAGAATCAGAAGCACCGTGTAAATGAACATCATTAAGTTTAACTTTATGAACCTTGGACTCTGCTGTCGCCAACGTCTTTAATATGTTCTTTGACAAATCCTTGGCTTTTTTTGATATCTTGAGATTTTCAATAATTTTTATTAGATCAACATATTCCTTTGGCTCATTATCAAATTTGACATCAAATTTTGTAGATTTTATTTTTGACTTTATAACTTTTTTTATTTTAATTTTAGCTATTTTAGATAACGCATCCTTTATGACCTTAGGATTCGCCCCTAAATCTATAAGCGAACCAACTATCATGTCACCGCTTACTCCATAAGAACAATCTAGATAAAGCATTCTAAACTCTTGATTTTCTGATGAATCTTCTGGGTCTTGGATCATCCGGACTTAATTTCAGAGCTTTGTTATATTCCAAATTTGCCTCTTCCACCCTATTGGTAAAGAAAAGAACCAATGCTAGATTAAAATGAGCATCTGCATAATCTGGATTTAATTTAATAGCTATTCTGTATTCCTTTTCTGCATCTTTTATTCTATTTATATCCTTTAACAATAGTTCTGGTTCTGTATAAAGAAAACCAAGATTGTAATGTATCATATAATTGTTGGGGTCTAATTCAAGAGCTTTTTTAAGAATTAATTCTGCATCATCATAGTAATCTGTTTTCATGGCTATACTGGCACCAAAGTCATTTAATGCCTTGGCAACTTCTTTTTTGTCTTCGATTTCATCTGCTAACTGTAGAGCTTTCTCGACTTCGGCTTCTTCAAGCAATTTAATCATCTGTTCTACCAAACCGCGGGAACCTACGGTTCCCCCAGTTTTAGGTTCTTCCTGACCCCTCCCTTTTTCTGATTCTCCCTGATTTTTCACTTTAACGTTTGCTTTTATTCCTTATGATTTGATGGGCTAAAACTGCTGCACCGTAGCCATTGTCAATGTTAACTACAGCTATTGGCACACAGGAGTTTAACATTGTATATAAAGCGGCTTTTCCTTCTTTTCCAACACCATATCCAACAGAGGTTGGAACTCCTATCACAGGAATATCTACCATACCAGATACAACAGCTGGCAGTGCACCTTCCATACCAGCAATAACAATCAAGACATTGGAATTTTTCATTTTTCTTAAAGCCGGAAATACCCTATGAATACCGGCTACTCCAATATCATAAGCTATTTTTACATCACATCCGAGTTCTTCTGCTATCGCTTTAGATTCCTCTGCTATTGGAATATCTGAAGTGCCTGCTGTTAGTATACCTATTTTTCCAACTTTTTTGACCTTAAAATTTTTCTTTTTAACAACAAGTACTTGACCTTTGTTATTGTAGTTTATATTCAGATTTTTATCAATGATTTTGTTTATTATATAATTTGCCTTTCTCTCATTGACCTTTGTAGCTATAGCCCGTCCAGACTTCTTTAAAAATTTTTTTACTATCTCCAAAAGATCCTCTTTGACCTTTGATTTACCATAGATAATCTCTGGAATCCCACAGCGTTCTTTTCTCTTAAAATCTAGCCTTACGATCATCTTTTTAATATTTCCAAAATAGATTTAATCTCATCTACTGAAAGTTGTCCAGGTGCAGATTCCCTACCCGTGTATGGAGATGCAAATGTTATATATGAACCCAATAAAGGCCCAAATATCCTCGATATCCTTCCTATCTCGCCCATTGACAACACTATAACTGGAATTTTTAAATCATTTTTAATCAATGCGAACATTAAATTCAATACATCAGAATAATTTTTTGCCATAAATGCTACTTTAGCTATGTCCGCTCCAGTATTTTCTTCTTTTTTTAATATTTTGAGAATTTCTTCTAAAGTTGGAGTAGATTTAAAGTCATGGTAACTTACAATGGTTTTTACAGATTTTTCTGCCGCGCTCATCAAAAGCTTATTTCTTAGCTTAGTGTCTGTCTTTAGCTCGATTGTGACATATTTTGAGAAGTCTAGCGCTGATGAAAGAATCTCCACTCTTTCTTCATCTGATCCCTTAAATAAACCAGCTTCCCATTCAGGCATACATGTTGACATTATTGGCTTTTTTATTTCTCTCAGTTTCTCAATGTTATCGAAATTTTTCAGATAATCCAGTCTAATTTCAACTAGGTCTGAATCTATAGAATTTGCTACCTTGATCATTGAATCAATATCATTTTCAGTAATAGAAGCACATATCATATTAATTAATTGAGAAGAAGTTATTATAAGAAACTCTTAATGAAAAGTTTCATCAAAAATGGTGAAAATTATCAATAAAACGTCTGGCGCTTTGATTAGCGAAAATGCTGATATAGGAAAAACATTTTTTAAAAGATTGTTAGGACTGATGTTTTCAAAGCCACGGGATTTGATATTTATATCTCCAAAAGAAAATATAAAGGCAAGCTCCATTCACATGTGTTTTATGAAATTTCCAATTGACGTTATCTGGTTAAGCTCTGATATGGAAGTTATCGATATAAATAGGGGAATTCGACCATTCTCACTATTAAAGCCAAATACTTGGAAAATCTACAAGCCAAAAAAACCCGCTAAATATATTATTGAACTAGGTGTTGGAAATTCAGACGTGAATATTGGAGATGAGATTGAATTTAGATAGAATTATCCAATAATAAGAACTCTTGGCTCAGGACTACTAAGAACATGCGATATGTCTTTTGTTATTTGTGGTATATGTCTTGATGGAGTAAAATCCGGACTAAGCGTTATCGTTGCGACATGAAATTGCAATCCAGAATCTTGAATTCCTCTCTTTAGTTCTTCTGCAACACCACGCATTTTTCTTATTATTCCGTTTTCATTCAAACCAAAATACCGAGTATCTACTTTACCACTATGAACATAGTCATTCTCAAAATCAAAAATCTTTTGGCGAGGATCATTTTTTAATCTACTTAGTTGATTGGGAGGTATTGTATGCACTGGAATTCTTTTAGTCCAAGTAACATCTGCTGGTAAAAATCCCGATTCTAATAGAGACTCTATTTCACTCCCCTGAACAAAATACAACTCCTGTTTACCACTTTCAACTGGACCTATACCAAGTCTCCACATATTTCTCTCATGTTCCCTTGGAGAAAGTCTTGGCTTCACATGAAATACTTCATCTATAAGGCCATGATAAATTGCAGGTACTATAAAGTGTAAGTTTCCATATTTAGATGATTGGTCAATTGCTTCTCTTATTGTATTTGGCCTAGGAACTATATTTGGGGCTACCAAATCTTGATGGAAATCACAATGAATTAATACCACACCATCTCCAGTTATTCCAAGCAATCTTGAAATCTCCCATCTAGAATAAGCGGTACCATGATCTCTAATTAAAAATGCTAAAGGTCCAGAGTCAGATTTTAATAGGAATAATTTCCTAGCATTTTCTTCTCTTAATATCTCAGGAATTGCCTCGTCAATTGAAATAACTCTTTCCCTACTGGTTAATTCACCAATTTCTGCTGGGCTCCTGAGAAGTGCTTCAATTCCTTGCTGGGAAGTTTGTCCGTATTGAACTAGCTTTCTAGATCTTAGCATTTTTTAACGCAATCGTCTTGTTACGATGACAGACGAATGTCTTGTAATATCTGGCTTGTAACTCCAGAGCCTTTGTAGGTCTTCTTCAAAATGCAGTTCTTTCCAATTACCAATCATATGCCCATACTCTCTGATATAATGATTTCTTAGTTCAGAACCCTTTGGCGCATATCTTTCTCTTGGTTGCCCTGTATTCGGATCTTCTTCCAGTTTCAATTCAGGATCCATCCTCAATACAGAATCCTCTGAATTATAAGCTTGTATTATATGGATGCCATTTGGCTTAGTTCTGTTTTGAATGTGCTCAAAAAACCTTTCTGCTCCACCAGGACGTTTGAGATGATGAAATGAATCTACAGAAATAACTGCGTCAAATTCCTCACCGCGTAATTGAAATCTATTTACAAAATCTTCAAATGTGCCACCGATATGTAATTTTCCTTTTAGACCCCATTTGTGTGCCCAAGTATGTACAAAGTTTAGAGCATCTTCTGAAGGATCAAATATTGTAACTTCTGCTCCCCTTCTCAATAGATATAACGCATCTCTTCCAAGACCAGAACCAAAACATAATATTTTTTTATCTTTAAGATCTCCAAGTTCATGTATATGCTTAGCGACAAATTCACTTGGATTTTCAACAACCCTGCCAGATTCTTCCCTTATTGGCAAACTCCATCTTCTCAAAGCTGGATTTTTATGTTTTGTAGAACGCCATTCTATCCATCTCTTCATTTCTTCTAAATCCTCTACAGTTGGCTGTCTCTCGCCAAAAAAGCTTCTGAGAGGGGGAAGCTCAAGACGCTGTTCTTTTTGATCTGTTTTAAACTTTTCTTTTTCTGGCATAATTAATTTTAGAACTTTGAAGAAGAAATACTACACTCCAGTTTTAAAACTGCTACCGCCAAATCTTTTCATCAATCTCTCAAGTTTTTTTCCACCACCCATTGTCTTGAGCATAGATTTCATCTTTTTATAGTAATTAAGCAACTCACGAACATCTTCTGGCTTTGTTCCAGAACCTTTGGCAATTCTATCAATTCTAGTTGTTTTTATTATGTCCGGATCTTCCATCTCTTCCTTAGTCATAGAATCCATTATGAACTTAAATTTTTTGATTTTTTCTTCCTGAAGCTCCATCATCTCTTTTGGGATTTTAACTGAAAAAGGTAGCATCTCCATAACTTTTGTCATTGGTCCTAACTTATGTATCTGCTCAATCTGTTCATAAATATCTTTGAGTGTAAATTTGCCCGAAATTAGCCTCTTGGCAGATTCCTCGTCTATTTTAACTTCCTTTGCTTTTTCAAGGATGCCCTCTAAGTCACCGAATCCTAACAACTTTGAAACAAATCTTTCCGGATTAAATTCTTCGAGATCGTCAATGTGTTCGCCAGTTCCAATGAAGTATATCTTAGACTCTGTGATTTTACATGCTGAAAGTGAACCACCGCCTTTGGCAGTTCCATCCAACTTTGTTAGAATTATCCCATCGATTTTACAAGAATTTTTGAATGCCTCTGCATGCTCTCTAGCGGTTTGGCCCATTGTTCCATCAAGAATCAGTAGGGCTTTTTCAGGTTTTATATCTGAGTAAACCCTGTTGATATCCTTCATCAAATCTTCATTCAATTTATGACGTCCTTCAGAGTCTATTATGATAGGACCTTCATTTTTGAAATTTTTTATTCCATTCTCGATTATCTTCAGAGTGTCTCTTTCATTATTTTCGCCATAGAAAGGAACATCAATATCCTGAGCAAGTTGTTTCAACTGGTCATAAGCTGCTAGTCTAAACGTATCTGCACATATTAACTTGGGATGCAAACCAGATTTTTTGAAGTATTTTGCAAGCTTTGCAGCTGTTGTTGTTTTTCCAGAACCCTGCACACCTACTAAAAGAATTTTGCTAGTATCATTTACTGATATTTTCTCACCAGTTCCGACAAGTTTGACAAGTTCGTCATATGTTATTTTAATTATATTTTCCTTCCTTGTCAAGGCTCCGGGGGGTTTTTCTAGAAGTCCTTTATCTTCTATGGCCTTTGATAATTTGAAAACCAGCTCTACATTAACATCAGCTGCTATCAGTGACTTTTGAATCTCTTTGACATATTCTTTAATTGTTTTTTTGTCAACCACGACTGCTTTCTTTAAAGAATTTATCGCACTCTGTAAACCATCCCTGAGTTTTTCAAATGCCATTTTTATGTTTTGACGACCGAAAAATCCTTTATAGACTTTGCTGTCCGAAAAAACGCTCTGCGTTTTTTAGACCAAATTTTGCCCTACAAACTTTCGGTCCAACGAACCTTTATGGTTCGTTCGGAAACTTTTATTAAAAGTTTCTTGAAATAGTTTCCTGCAATCTGTCTTTTTCTATCAAACCTAGATATGTTGAATTCCCAATTACAATCGCCGGTGTCTTATTTATGTTATACGTCTTTTTCAATGTTTGCACAATGGCCTCGTCTATATTCGAATCCAAAACAAAAATAGTCAGATTTTCTTTGAAATAATTCTCCCTCAATGCATCAAGGATGTGTCCCTGTTCTATGCATTCATCACAAGGCACTGAGTAAAAATATAATACAATTGCTGTATTTTTCTTGCATTTATCATTAAGGTAAGTATTTAAAATCCACGCCCTTACTGACAAAAGTGAATAATCCCTCTTCAGACTTTCAAATTTTTTGGTTTTTTGGCTACTTCTATCTAATGAGACAAGTTCCCTGCCAATACTCCAAACCTCCTTGGTAGCGTCGTCTACTAGAATAGAAGTCGAATCGCAACTTAGTCTTTCTCCAAGCGTATTTAAATAGACATACTCAAGCTGTAAATTCTCAACCCGCCTCTGTAGAGAGTCTATTCTCTCTTCAGTGTAATCAACAGTGGACTTCTGAACAAAAAAGCCAGTTAGAATGCCAAGTGAATATAGTAAAATAGACATTATAGCGGCAACTATATATGCTTTTTTTACATCTGTTTTCATGGACTTATTTATATTTTATGCCATTAATATAAATTGATATGGAGTTATACAATTTTAGCCTATTTGTTTATGAGTTGTTCCTTGTGCCAGTAATATTCTTTTCAGTTATATTCTATACTCTGGCCTTAATGACAATATTCGTTCAGCCAAGAAAGTACAGATTTAATGGGAATAATAAAGAATTGCCGTTTGTCACTATTCAGTTACCTGTTTACAACGATCCTGTTGTAGTGAGATGTATAAAAAGTTGCTTGAAGTTTGACTATCCAAAGAATAGGTATGAGATACTTGTTGCTGATGATAGCACTGATAAAAAAACCAAAAGGATTATAGATGAATTCTCAAGAAACTTTTACCGAAAAGTTTCATCAAAAGAACATTCAGATGTAAAAGTATTTAGGAGAGATTCTAGAAAAGGTTTCAAGCCAGGAGCGTTGAATAATCTGCTGAATCATTCAAGAGGTGAAATAATTGTGATATTTGATTCTGACTTTACTCCGAAAAAGAATTTTCTTAAAAGAATAATACAACCATTCCTGGAAGATAAAAATGTGGCATGTGTTCAATCTAGAATGGGTTACCTGAATAGTCATCAGAACAGAATAACAAAATTAGCATCTACTTTCTTGATGATGTACCATAACTGTATTATACCGATAAATGACAAACTTGGTGTTGTATTCTTCTGTGGAACTGGTGGAGCTATTAGAAAAGACGTACTGATTAAACTTGGTGGTTGGAATGAGAGAAGTATAACTGAGGATTCTGATTTGTCTATAAAGATGTTTAGGGCAGGTTATAAAAATGTATATCTGGCTGATTTAAGAGCCTCTGGGGAATTGCCATTTACACTAAAAAGTTTTATTAGACAGCAGATGAGGTGGGCATATGGTAATACTCGGGTTTTTATAGAAAACGCCAAGGATATATGGCTAAGCAAGACATTTTCATTCAGACAGAGATTGATGATGACCTTCGTTACAACAGGAAATTTGGCCTGTTTCTTTGTTGTTATGATGACCTTCTTTGGTCTTTTAAGTTGGATAACTGGAACTTCACATCCAGTATCAAACTATGATGCAAGGAGATTTGTATTCACCTTTATCGCCACAGGTGGATTTTTATCATTGGCTTTTATAGGCATGGTGAGAGAAAAGAAATTAAATTTAATGTGGTCTTTTTTTGTGTCTTCATTAACTATTGGTTTGGTAGTAGCACTTACAAATGCTATAGCAGTTATGGAAGCAATGTTAGGAAAGAAGAGGGGATGGTTTAGAACACCAAAGTATGGAAGTATATCAGTATTAAAATTATTTGATAGCTATCTTAAGAGGCTTGTGAATGATTGATGAAGTACAGATATTGATCTTTAGTTCTCTAACAATAATATACGCTGTATGGATAATAATTCTCTTGATTCCAAAAAAAAATAAAATTGTCCGGGAGAGTTATCCAAAAATATCTATAATTCTGCCGACCTACAATGAGGGAAATGTAATAGAAGATAGTATAAAAAGTCTTTTGGATGCTGAGTATCCCAATGACAGAGAAATAATTGTAGCAAATGATGGCTCTACAGACAACACAAGAGCGGTTGTTGAAAATTTAATGAAAAAATTTACTGAAATAAAGCTTTTGAATTTGCAACATGGTGGAAAATCAAATGCCTTAAATACCGCTATTAAGAGTTCTTTGTATGATATTTTAGTAATACTCGACGCTGATTCTCTGGTAGAAAAAAACAGCCTAAAAGAAATAGTTAAACCATTAAATGAAACGGACGTTGGAGGAGTAACTGGAATAATACGAGCTAGAATTAACAAAAATCCTCTTACATGGTTCCAGGATTTTGAGTATATACTTTCATCTGGCTGGCGTTATATCTGCACTAAAATAGATGCAAATTCAATACTGCCTGGTTTTGCGGCATTCAAGAAAGAAGCATTATTAAAAATCAATGGATTCAGCACAGAGACCCTTACAGAGGATTTTGACATTGTTTTGGCTTTGCGAGAAGTTGGCTATAAAACAAAGACAATACCATCAGCGATGATTTTTACTACTGTTCCTCAGACAATAGGAAATCTATTAAGACAAAGATTGAGATGGGCCAGAGGAACAATTCAGGTTATAAGAAAATATAAAAAATTCATAATAAGCAAAGACAGCGGTTTCATGGGATTGTTCACAATTCCATCGCAGTTCTACTGGTACGTACATGCTACTATATATCTGCCAACGATGCTCTACATGATGATATCGGGTTATTATAAATATTTTCTTGTAAAAAATGACATTTTATCACTAGCGGTATTCAAATATTTCTTTTCATGGATGTCTTTCTATGGAATGATTGAAATGGTCTATAGAGTAATAACTGGCTATTATGCATTGACATTTATCATGCTGCTAACAATAATTGCCTCGTTATTATCAATTCTTTACACGCTGCTTGTAATTTTCAAACTGTCCCGACCAAAAATCCATGACTTTATTGTATATTTCTTTTTCTTCCCATACAGTTTGTTCAATCTCTCAATATTAAGCGCAAGTTTAATATATGAATTGACAAAACCAAAAACTTTCAACATATGGGAAAAATAGAAACTTTGAAAGTTTAAGAAAGTTTCATCAAATGAGCTATCTTCGTAAACTCGATAGCTTTTAGTTCATCTCAGACCTAATTCATAAATCAAATTTACGATGGAATCCGAACTAAAACTCGAGGTAAAGAGGCAATTGTTCCATTTGTGTCTTGGTTCAGTAATTGCTATCATTGTATGGCATCTCAAACCCATTTATGACTGGCTACTAGTAATTCCTTTGATAATAGCAATAATCGTAATGCTACTTCAGCCAAAGCATGAAATATCTGAAAAATTACTAAATCACTTTGAAAGAAAGTCTGCAATGCCATTCAAAGGAGCTATATGGTATGGCATTGGCATAATATTTCCTATTCTATTATTATCAAGAGAATTTTCATCGCTTGTAATATTAATTTTAAGTGTTGGGGATGCATTTTCTACTTTAGTTGGAAAATTCTGTGGGAAGCATAGAATGGGAGATAAGAGCATTGAAGGTAGCCTGGCCTTTGTCTTATTTAGCATAATAACATGTTCAATATTTTTATATTTTATCGGCAGGACTGATCTTTTCTTAAAAATTTCAATCCTTTCGGTAATCGGAGCTCTGATAGAAATTCAGTCATTTATTGATGACAACTTTGCTGTTCCTGTTGGGCTTGTGGTTGTTGTAAGAATTTTGGAGTAGTGATTGATTTAGGCACTACACAAGGTTAAGATTTTATTATTTTCCCATCCTGGAGTTTAATTAATCGATCAGCTGTTTTCGCAACAGTTGAATCATGGGTTACTATAATAAGTGTCTTACCTTCTTCTTTATTTAATTTCACCAGCAGTTGTATAATCGTGTTACCTGTTTTTGTGTCAAGGTTTCCTGTTGGTTCGTCGGCTAAGATGATTTTTGGATTATTGGCCAGTGCCCTCGCAATCGCAACCCGTTGTTGTTCGCCGCCGGAGAGTTCTGTTGGTCTGTTACTTTCTTTACCAGCCAGCCCAACGAGTGATAGTAGTTCATTGACTCTCTTTTTCCGCTCTCCTGTAGGGATTCCTTCAAATCGCATAGGCAGTTCAATGTTTTCGAATGACGTCATGTTCCGAATCAGATTGAATTGTTGGAACACGAAGCCGAGTTTTTCCCTTCTCAATTTTGCTCTTTCGAATCCATTTAATGTGCTTATGGCAGTTCCTTCAATGTAGACTTCACCTTGTGTTGGCGTGTCAAGACAACTTATGAGATTTAGTAAGGTTGATTTTCCAGAGCCTGACGGTCCCATAATGCTTACAAAATCTCTCTCGGGTATAGTAAAGTCTAAACCCTTTAGTGCCATGAACTCGTTGATATGTCCCTGATTGTAAACCTTCATTAAGCCTTCACAGCGTATTTCACCATCATTCATATCTCAACACCTCTATAGGGTCAAGCTGTGAAGCACTCCAAGCAGGATATAATCCGGCACCCATACCCAAGACGATTGAGAAACCCAAACCAATTGCAATCAACTCAGTTGTCATTATCGGATTAAAAGATGTATATTGTGAGATTAATCCTGTTGAGATATACCCTAATACTAAACCAACTACACCACCTATGAGGCTCAGGAAGGCAGACTCCTGTAATACCTGAGTTAATATCATCGTTGTTGTTGCCCCTATAGCTTTCATTATGCCTATTTCCCTTCTCCTCTCCATAACTGACATTATCATGGTGTTCATTATGCCCAAAGTACCGACTATGAGTGAGACTGCTCCTATGCCGTAGACCGCTAGTTGCACTGTCTGAAGTGTGGACTCTATCTGGCGTACCATGGTAATGAATGATGATGCCTTGACATCTTCGACTTCGTTGTTTATCTCCTGGGTGACATTTTCCACAATATTGACATCTGTGATTTTTACTTTCAATGACGTTATCCTGTCGTCGTCCTCTATTTCCTGCATCGTCTTCAGCGGCACATATGCGGCATTGTCAATGTTGTTGTCTCCTGTCTCTTCAAGTATCCCAACAACTTCAAAGAAGAAGCTCTCGGTAGTCGTATTAGTCCTTTTCTGGTATTCTATCTCATCTCCCACATTGAGGTTCTGGTTTTGAGCGGATGAGTAGCCCAGAAGTACAACAGTACTGCCGTCATCTGAAGAATCTAGTTTGCGGCCCTCATTGGTATTTATGTCCTCTCCGATGAGATAATCCTGATCATCGGGATTGATACCTGTGAATGTCAGCGAAGCTGATGGACCACCCCCACCAAACATCATCCTGCCTCCGAATTCACCGCCCCTGAAGCCCCTTGTTATGCGGTATGTGCCGACTGGAACTACGCTTTCGATTTCAGGCCAGCCGCTGAGTTCATCTATGGCGTCCTGTGATATCCCGACACTATTGTCCGATGTGTCTCTGACATCAATGACTGCGGCGACGTTGCCGAAAGACTGTGCCATCTGCTGGTTCAAACCCTCACCTATGGAGCCAAGGGCAAGTATCAAACCTATGCCTATAGCTATTCCCAGTATTGTGAGGGCACTTCTGACCTTCTGTCTGAATACGTCCTTTAGAGCGATATCTAGCATTTTATTTGTTTTCCTGCGCTTGTAGATTTTCAAGTAATTTGTTTTTCCTGCGCTTGTATAACTTGTACCCGACAAAAGTCACTATAATAATAGCCAACCCATATAAAACAAGGGTTGTAATAGTAAAACCACCACCGCTACTAACCCTTGCAGAACCTGCAATATTGCTACTACTACTGCCTCCTGAAAGGGTAATCCTCTCAGTCTGGGTTATTCTCTCGTTGTTCTGCCCAGTGTATTCCAAGGTGAGAATAGCAGAGCCTTTTGCAGTAGTCGTGAATGTGAATGTAGTCTGCTTGCTCGGCTTGATGTCTGACTTATACGAAACAAAGTACTGACTACTACCATCTACACTGAAGTTACCGTATCCTGACCTGTTACCTGTGAGTCTACCCTCGGAAAAATTATTCTGCACTTCTGCACCTCTGACAGAAGGCGACCTAACGCCAGTCGACGCGTTGAGTCCGTTACCGCCGCCAATGATTAGCGTCGCCTTGACGCCATCTGCTGTTCTAGTACCTATATTTGCAACGTCAATTCTGACCGAACTCCCGCTTGAGCTCACACTTATGACTTGGAGGATAATCTTCCCGCTTACATCCACGCCTATGTCTTTATTGACGCTGTATGTCGTTCCACCCACTTTGTAGGTTATGTTCAATGGTATTGAGTAGGTTTGTATTGTAGCGTCCCAGCTGATAGCTATATTGAACTCAACATCAATTGTCTGGCCACCTTCAACTACTCCAATATATTTCTCATTTGAATCAACAGGTGCAAAAGGACTGGTGAGAGACAAACTCAACGTAGTATCATCAGCGTTTGCATTACCTACGTTCTTAAGGCTTATTTTAACGGTTGTAGTCTCGCCAGGACCGGTAGGATTATAACTTATGTTGACGACCTTGAAATTAACGCCAGCTTCCTCAACGTTTAATCCTATTGAAATGTTATCTTGCGCCCTGTTTCCAGACACATCGGTATATGATAGGCGCAGGGAAGTTACACATGCACCTGATGAAGAGGGTTTTATTGGATATATCAGTTTGAACGTTTGGTTTAAATTAATATCGCCAACGTATTTTCTGGAAGATCCGATTACCATAGTACAGCTGGACGAAAGAGTAGCCTCCAAATCTTTAACTGAGTCCATAGACCTTCCTTCCAGCTCCAGTTCATCTAAGTTGTCTTTGAAGTATGTTGTTTTTGAGGGAGTAATCTGGAATAACGGATTACCGTAAATTCTGAAAGGTATCTCCCATGTGACAATCTTGTTATTCATCACAGTCCCGTCAGAGTTAAAACCGTTATAAGTTATCTTCACTTGTATTGCACTTAAACCAGAGCGTGCATTACTGTCTACCCTTACGATTACAGGAAATGTCCTAGACTCTCCTGAATCCATCATGCCAGCGTAAAACGTCTTGTCTAGGTATACTAGAGCAGTGCTTGGTAGCGATATTTGTACATTCTCAGCCCTATATCCCCCTGTATTTTTCACTACAAGATTCATAACTCCACTATCACCAGCCCTTAAACTAGAATCAAATGATGTAGAGTCAAAGTCAACAACTATATTTGTCGCAGCCCCGCTCGAGGTCGTGGAGCCTGTGGTGGCTGCCAGAACACATGTGGAAAGAAGAATCCACACAAAACCTAAACATATAATAAATCGTTTTTTCATTTTAAATTACCTCCTTGATTAGTGTGGTTTATTGGTCGTTGATCTATACCTAAGGAGAAGCACATTAATTCTCCTGTCCGTCCACTTCTACAAGTGCCATTTAAATTATTCTCATTTACTTTAAATTCACAACTATCCCCATCAGATTTGCCGATACATGCGTCTACTGCTCCCTGTGGTAATATTATTTTTTTCATGTTTCTCTCCCACCGTATAGTTAATAACTGAAATTGGTGATGCTCCTATGTTATGGGAGTATTTATATCCCCAATGGTCCCAACATATACAGCGGGAAGCCCTGTAATGGTTGTTTCAGTCGCTCTTTATCTCGGGGTGGAACATTACTCCAATATGACCCATTCCTCGCCAATTACCATGTCTTAGATGGATACCTCCTCTAGGAAGCAACTCCTTATTTTCCTCACGCCATTTCTTCATGGCATCTGTAATCTCATCCGTTGTGGCGTTTTGGGACAGACTGAGTTTTTCCATTAACTTCTGGTTTCTCTCCTCGCGGTCAGCCTGCATTTTGGCCTCCAATGCTTGTCTGTATTCCCTCAAGGTTGAGTTCTCAGTCAGTCCTAGGTCTTCAAGTTGCTTATTCCAAAAGGCCCCTTGGATTTTATCTCGAGTCACGTTTTTTGGCAGCCATAATCTCTCAAAGAGCCCAGTTTTATTCATACTCGTCACATTTATTCCAATCATACAATCATGCCTAGAAAAATCTCCTCTTTCTTGTTTTCCTATTCCACCTATTGCCGCGTTTACAGCTACTAACATCCCAAAGACTAGTAATGCCACAAACCCAGCAACTAATATCTTGGTTTTCTGATTCATTTAGATTCATCTCATATTTTTTATATTTATTAACTGAAACAACAAATAAGCTCTTAGTGAAACAAACTGAAACAAGTAACAAAGTGAAACAATATGACTGGTAGGAAATATACAATTATAATGGTGTTGTCTTTTATCTATGGTGGATTCCTCTTAATAACTTATCTTTTTATGATATACTCTATATTCTGGAGAGGAGAAGTTTTTGGGGTTCCCCCATTCAATTCAAGAAGATTTGGTCCTGAGAGGATAAATCCTATAGAAATGATAACCTCACCACTCCTAATATTCATATTTGTGGGTGCAATGATATCGATATTGAGTGCTATTGCAATAAGGTCATTGACTCATGAAAAGGAAATTAAAAAAGTTAAGGCAGATTTGACGTCGCTTTATCTCACTCCTGAAGAAAAACATGCAATTTCTGAACTTGAAAATTCGGGTGGCGAGCTCACGCAAAAAGAATTGAGTGATAGAACAGGATATTCAAGAGTCAAAATACATAGGATTATGCAAAAACTCGAATCAAAAAAGATAATCCGGAAAATACCATATGGTCAAACGAATAAGATAATACTTAATCAAGAGTGAAAACTCATTCCACTACCCTTACCTTTCTTCCTTCAACCCTAAGCTTGTTTTCGGCAAATAGCTTGACTGCCGTTGCATAAATCTTATGCTCTTGCTCAAGAATCCTCTTTGAGAGAGATTCTTCGGTATCATTCTCAAGGACAGGAACTGCCAGCTGTATTATTATCGGACCATGATCAACTTCCTCATCAACAAAATGCACTGTACAGCCGGAAACCTTGACTCCATAGTCAAGTGCCTGTTTCTGCGCATGCAGCCCAGGAAAGCTTGGTAATAACGCAGGATGTATGTTCATTATTTTATTTTTATAAGACCTTACGAATTCCGGAGTAATGACTCTCATATATCCTGCTAGTAGAATAAGATCCACATTATATTTCCTTAGATACTCCATTATCTTTCTGTCGAAATCTTCCTTGGTTTTGAATTTTTTTGAATCAATGAAAATAGCATCAATTTTATGATTCCTTGCCCGTTCCAGAGCGAATGCATCCTCTTTGTCTGATATTACTGCAACGATTCTAGCATCTAATTCTTTGGATTCAATCGCATCTATGATTGCTTGTAAATTACTACCGCGCCCGGATACCAAAACAGCGATTTTAATCATTTTAATAAATACTCATCTACCTCCACTAACTCTACAATAAACCTTCGCATACAGCCAAGCCCTTTTGAAGTGCTCTATCGCAGATACAAAATCTCCCTTCTCAATCTCTTTATAACCCTTGGACAGCTCCTCCTTTGCCTTTTCAAGCGTTCTCTTATCCTTTGGTGGGCAGGATTCCATCTCCTTCCGAATTTCATCCAAAGAAACTTCAGATAACTCCAATTTAGTCGGGACATCGCTAATGCTAGAGGAAATTCCGCTTGACATCAGTTCTTTCAAATCAAAATCTTCTCCAAGCCTGCAGTCCACAGCTTCCTCCACAGATACATTCGCTAGTATTCCGTCTGCAGTGGCCAGTTTAAGAGACACTCCATCCAACTTCGTCCTTTCCAATCCAACAACAGCGTTCTTCTCAAGCTCAAATACAACAACGCCGTACTTCGTCAGATGTAGCGAATCAGCCCAGAATTTCTCAGACAGCGACTTGTTTATCAGTAATATTGGCGTATTTTTATTCTTCTTCCATGTCGTGTTCTCCAGTTCAGACATAGCCTCCAGCTTCAGTCTTCTCGGACTTGGAGATACATTCACATTTACAGAAATCATATTATTGCTCTCATCCAGCTCTCTGACACTATTGAAAGGATCAACCACTACAGAGATATTCCTCAACCCGAAAGTAGCGTTCCACTGAATCTGAGTAACTATAGTGTCATTAACATCAATAAAATCAATCTCTGAAATTCCAATCAAGCTGCCATTGTCATAAAATCCAACTGAGATGTTACTAACCTTAGCATGTCCAACATTTTCAACGCTGGCATTTATCACAACAACTTGAGTTTCTATTGGGTTATTCTTTGAGAATGTCACATTCCTCACAGTCAAATCCAGCAGTCCGGAAACATTCACCTGGACAAAAGCAACATTATTGGATTCATTGCTCTCATCAACTTCATCATAGGGATCAGCCAATATATAGATATAATGAACTCCTAAAGAAGCGTTCCACTCTGCTGAGATTTCTATGGTTTCATTCACATTCAGAGCAACACTTACATTTCCCAACAACCTAACATTATAATCAGAATCAACGTCATAGAACTGAACTACAGATAGTGCTGACTCTCCACCACTATTGCTGACATTCACCTTTAAAGTAACTAAATCAGTCTCAAACACATCAGCAGGAATTCCAATATCAGACAGCTCAAAATCAGCCTTCTCAACACCGAGAGCAGTGAAAACTGAAAGATGAGTGACATTTGCCCAGACAATATTAT
>Ga0315280_10001768_pt1 | contig 36252 bp, 24 predicted proteins | sample YL17G06_40_MG_FD_203697 | JGI IMG/M metagenome (GOLD analysis project Ga0315280, IMG submission 203697) | Sediment microbial communities from Yellowstone Lake, YNP, Wyoming, USA - YL17G06_40 | ecosystem: Environmental > Aquatic > Freshwater > Lake > Sediment | place: USA: Wyoming | collected... | reverse complement strand
GGTCACGTCAAACCACGTTGGAGATGCTCGGAGGAAACACGGGGCAGAGGGTGGAGGAGAAACTGCCGACAGAATTCTTAACTTAACACCTATGCCCTGTGCCCCCATCCATTGGACGCTGACCTCGCCGGTCTGAAAGTCCTCGCTGGGCACATAGTCCCGCAGCTCACCCGCGACGGGTGTCTTGATCTTCAGCTCGAGGCCGGGATGGAAGGGATCGGTCCAGATGAGCCCAGGGAATCCTTGCTCTTTGGCCTTTCCAAGGAAAAACGTCATGGCCTCCTTGTAGCCCTTGTCTCGGATGATTTGCCGCAACTCCGGAACATAGCGGGCCAAATCGGGTACGACCTCGCGGCTGCCGAAGGGGAGGAAGAGACGGCAATGGTTTCCAACGACGGTCTCATCCGCTGGATTGCCGTACACCATCCCCCCCATCCGTCCATTTCCGCTGACGAAAGCAAATTCCCACATGGACGCCGGCTGGACGCTGGCCGTGCCGTGGCGCGGCATGGCCGGTTTAATGTCGGCCATCGGGATGATCATCGCTTGCGTCGCCGCCGGAAATAGCCCTGATCCGAAGGAGAGAGCCATGCCCTCGGTGATCAGCACGACGAGTAGGGCAAGTATCACGCGGGAAGCAGCCATATTGCGAACCTCATTCTGCAAAGCGGTATGGGATTTCACGGACAGCCACCGAAATCTAGCTTAGCTCGCTTCGCTCGCCAACTCTAGGGGTCAGGGGTCAAGGGCCAAAGCGAAGGAAATCAGTTGGGACCCTTTGCCCCTCTGCCCCTTGAGAGAACTCGAAAAGACGTGACGCGAACGAATTCAGTTTCGACTGGTTGTGTAATTGCCGAGATGTTTAGTTGAAAGGCAGTACACGCGCTTTCTGCGTGAGCTTCAGATCGCCCACCTGGAGCGTGACGATGTATTCTCCGGGGAGCATCTGCTGATTGCGGCCACCACCGCCGCGTCCCCCACCGAAGCCGCCGCCACCCTCAGAACTCACTCGGTTGATGCCCGCCTTCTGCGCGCCCTGGAGCCTGCGAACCACGTTGCCGGCCAGGTCTGCGACCATAATGGTGACAGGCTGCGCCGCATCCTGTTTCAGGTAGTAATAAATGAGGAGCCCGTTGGGCTCGTTTGGCGTCGTGGGGTAACCATCGCCGCTAAGGCGATAGTTGCCCTGTGCGCCTTCCCGCCGGATCGGCTTCGGCTGCACAGAGAAGAGGTAGGCATCCTTATCAAGGTTCTCCTCTGTCATCTCGCGAACAGCGGAGGCATCCACAATCCAGATCCCGCGCCCGTAGGTTCCGGCAACAACGTCGCCCTCGCGCGGATGCATGACCATATCCGTGACCGGCGCCGGGGCCATGTTGCTCTTTAAACACACCCAGCGTTCTCCGCCATCCATGGAAACAAAGACGCCGATGTCGTTTCCCACAAAGAGCACGTTGGGCCTCACGATGTCTTCGATAATGACGTTCACCGGCCAGTTCGGCAGGTTCCCCGACACAGAAATCCACGTGGCGCCAAAATCGGTAGTCTTAAAAACATACGGATTGAAAATGTCCTGACGACGCCCCGTTTTCGTAACGTAAGCGGTGCCTGGGGAGTAACGCGACGCATACACGCGGCTTACCCAGACGTCCGCGGGGCCGCCCACTGCGTCGACACTCTTCGTTACGTCAGCCCAGTTGACGCCGCCATCGCGAGTCACCTGCACCCTGCCGTCGTCGGTACCCACCCAGATGGTGCCGGGCGAGAGCGGAGACTCCGAGATCGTCGTGATCGTGCAGAACTGAATCGAACCGCCCGGCAGGCTGATCTTCTTCGGGTCGTTCATCGTAAGATCGGGGCTGATCTCCTGCCAATGGTTGCCGCGATCCAGCGACCGGAACAGCACCTGCGCTCCCGCATAGATAATCATCGGATTGTGCGGAGAGATCGCGATGGGTGCGATCCAATTGAAACGCAACGGGGGTTGTCCCTGCGGCCGGGTCGGCGCGATGCGAATGCGCTCGCGCGTTTTCTGGTCGTAGCGTCCAAGGCTGCCAAACTCCTGAGTGTTGTAGACCCATCGGCTGTCGGTCGGATCTACCCTGTTATACATGCCGTCGCTGGTCCCAACGCTGATCCAGTCCTCGATTCCGATTTGACCGGACCATCCGTTGCTCGGCCCTTTCCAGTCTTCGTGGTCCTGGAGGCCGGCATAGATGTTGTAAGGAGTTTCCATGTCGACGTCCAGCGCGTAAACCTCGCCGCCCTTGATGCTGAAGGAGTGTGTGCAGGTTCGACCGCCATCGAAGGACTGGAACACGCCGCCGTCGGAAGTTGCGATCATGCGGTCGGAATCCTTGGGATCGACCCAGAGCGAGCGGAAGTCGCCAAAGGCTGACCCGAAGACGCGCATTCCCCGTCCGCCACCAGGGGCCCCTGCTGCACCCCACGTCTTGCCGCCGTCGCCGGAGTAGCTGAAGCTCGATCCCGTGACCCAGATCCTGTCGGGATTGTTTGGATCCACGGTGATCTGGTTGAACGAGTAGCCGGCCTTGCCGCTCACGTCGACATTATCGGGGTTTACTTTCCGCCAGGTCACACCCGCATCGTCTGTCCGGTAGACTTGGCCGTTTATCGTGGCGTTCGGGTTCTGGGCGCCGGGCCTCAGATTGTGATTATCATAGACCGCGTACAGGACATCCGGCTTGCTGCGGCAAATGTCGAGCCCGATTCGTCCCATGGGTCCTTCCGGCAGACCTCCGGCCAGCCTTGTCCAGTTCCCGCCGCCTTCCGTCGTCTTGTAGATGCCGGTGCCCGGCCCGTCATCCTTGTTCACCCACGGCAGCCGCGTGTGCTCGAACATTGCTGCGTAGAGCACCTCGGGATTGCGGGGATCGCGCACGAGGTCCACTGCGCCGATGCGGTCGCCCGTGTACAACACCTTCTTCCAGGTCTTGCCGCCATCCGCCGTCTTGAACACCCCGCGCTCGGCGTTCGGTGTATGCAGATGCCCGAGCGCCGCCACGTAGACAATATTCGGGTTGGTGGGGTGAATCACGATCCTGGCGATGTGCTGCGAGTCCTGAAGCCCCATGTTCTGCCAGGTCTTGCCGGCATCGGTGGACTTGTAGACGCCATCACCCCAATAGGCGCTGCGCGTGGCCGAATTGTCGCCGGTTCCCGCCCAGACCACGTTTTCATCTGAAGGCGCCACCGCGATCGCGCCCATGGAATAGATGCTCTGGCTATCGAATACAGGTTCGAAAGTTGTTCCACCGTTGCTCGATTTCCACACGCCGCCGCTGCGCGAGGCGGCATAAATTACGTTCCCGTGCGCCTTTGCCGGCGTCTCCGGCACGGCGACACCTACCGTCCAGGCGCCGACGCGGAAAGGCCCGAGGTTTCGGTAGGTAAGGCCGTTCAGCAAAGACTCGTTAAAACGCTGCTCTGCCGCCTGCGATCCGAGCAGGACCAGCAGCGCAAAGCACACGGTAAGAGTAGAAGCAAAGTGCCTGCGATACATGGGCGATCCTCCGTGATGACTCATGGTAGTCACAAACAACCGGGAAATCACATGATAGCGAAGCGAGCTGGCAACATTCTCCTAGTATCGTTGGGAATTGCCAAGCAAAAAGAATGGCCGTGGATCCAGCATCTTTGATTGAACCTGCATCGGTGGAATTGCGTCTAAATTTCAGGGACAGTCACCGAAATCGACACGACACCGGGAGGATCGCATGCGTAACTTTCCTTTCATTGTACTTCTCTTGGCCTTTCTCGCATTTGTCTGCATGATCCCTGCTGCTGCAGCACAAACGCCTCCGCGCAAGTTTGAAATCGGTATGCAGGTTGTTTCGTTGGAGCAGCGCGCCTTTTCAGAAGTCGATTGCGGGTTTGGCGGACGCTTCACCTTTTATCCGATTTCGCACATCGGATTAGAAACTGAATTTGACTTTTTCCCAAGGAACCTCGGCAAAACCGTCGCGTTCAGCAGCCACAGGTCCGAAGCGCTCTTTGGGGTAAAGGCAGGCTTCCGGTCCAGAAAATTCGGCGCCTTCGGCAGACTGCGTCCCGGCCTGATACACTTCAACAGCGCTCCGCAAGGAATCGCCTGTGTGGCGATCCTCGTCTACCCGCCCCCATTGGAATGTGCCACATCCACCGGCAAAACGAATTTCGCCCTCGACCTGGGCGGCGGGTTCGAGACGTTTCCCTCGCGCTGGAGTGTCATCCGGCTCGATTTGGGGGACACCATGATCCGCTTCGCTGGTCCCGCACTCACCAAGCGGGGAGCGTTCACCCAGGACTTCAACATCCACAACTTCCAGCTAAACGTTGGTTTCGGGATCCGCTTCTGACGCCCCGAGAGTGGGCAGACACTTCTTTGGGGTCTGTCCAATGCGTTCTGCAGGTGCCCGCGGTGGCCGTCTCTGCATTGGAATGCGATCTTGACATGGCTATACAGCCATGGCTATATTCTCATCCATGAAGACCATCAGTGCAGGCAAGTTTAAAGATCAGTGTCTCCAGATTATGGATACCGTGGCCCGGACCAAGACCCCCGTAGTGGTGACGAAGCGCAAGCGCCCGGTCGTCAAGGTGGTGCCGTATGCAAGTGCCTCAAAGGCAGATATCAGTCTCGAAGGAAGCATCCTGAAGGAGCAGGGTAATCCCTTTGGCACCGGTGAGGAATGGAATGCGGACCTTCCTTGATACCCATGCGTGGATTTGGTGGGTGACACGTGACCGCAGGCTCTCGTCGCGCGCACTCGCGGCCATTCGCGACGCAGCGCGACATGACGGCGCGTGGCTTTGCGCAATCTCCATATGGGAGGTGGCTAAGAAAGTCGAAAAAGGACAGTTGGTGTTCGACCGCCCGCTGCGTGCGTGGCTGGAGTCGGCTCTGAGCGCCGACGGCCTGTTCATCGCAGAGCTTACCAACGAGATTCTTCTGGAGAGTTGCGAGTTACCCAAACCCTTCCACGGAGATCCCGCAGATCAGATGATCGTCGCCACCGTTCGACACCACCACGGCAGACTGATTACCAAGGATCGAGTGCTCGACGGCTACGCCCACGTTCAGTGCTTTTGGTAAGAATTCCGGTGATTGTCCCGAGTGGCACGAGGATGCGGCAAATGGAACGAGTGTTCGCTATCCGCTGAACAACAGCCTGGCGGCGAGAAACACCAACACGGAACCGGTCAGAACTGCGATGGACCGGCGCACCCACAATCGTTCCAGACGTTCGCTCAAAGTGCCTACGGCCAGAGCATAAGAGGAAAGCCAGAGCAGGCTCATTGATATATGCGTGGCTGCCAGCAGAGAAAATCGCCGAACAAAAGGATCCGCAGCACTTATGAACTGAGGTAAGACCAGCATGTAAAACAGAACTACGGAGGGATTCAATAGGTTAGTCAGAATTCCCCGCACTACCGCAGAGGACTCAGGACCGGAGCGCCTGACCTTGCTGCGAAGCTCGCCCCCACCTGGCACAGTGCCAATCTTGTACAGAATCGTCAGTCCCAAATAGGCGAGGTATCCCGCCCCGCAAATTCGCACTCCTCGAAGAAGCTCCGGCCATTGGTGAAGTGCGGCCGAGAAGCCAAGCATGGAAGCAAGCGCCAGCGATGAATTTGCGATGTTGATCCCTACCACGGTACGCAGTGCGGTCAAGCGTCCCCCCTTTAGTGCCGCTTCCATAACAACAGCCATCGAGGCGCCCGGACTGATTACAAGCGCCGCCGCCACAACCAAGAATGCTTTGAAATTTAGATCAAACATTATAGGAAGAGCCCCGCCGGAGGTCCGGCAGGGCTCGGAGTTGTCAGGCATCCCAGCCGATTCCTTGTATATGGAGCGTCATAAATGACTGCGCATACAGGCTGGATGAGGCCCGAAGGGCCGAAAGCAAATAGCCCCGGCCGTGAGGCCGGGGTAACGGATATGGCAAGGTTGAGCGCCGAAGGCGCGGCACTTGAGATACTAATAGTGCCGCGCCTTCGGCGCTCCATCTCTCGGAATACCTATCCCAGCCTGACGGCCCGGCCTACTCAATGCCGGCCCTTCGGGCCTGAATGGCAACGTAATCGTACCAACCTGCGTCAATTTATGCCGTTGCATATAAGAAACGACCGGTCACTTGCCGGTGGGCTTGGTAGCTTTGGCCGCGGCTCCAGTCAGTTCGTCGGCAAGCGCGGTTGCATTGTAAATATGGTGCACCGCCTCCAGGATCGCGCGGGAATCCACGCTGACTGAGCGGTTGATCTTTCCCGTATACTGGAAACGGCCAGGCAGCATCTGAAAGTTGCCGTCGAAGATCAGGCCCACAATCTCGGCGTTTTTATTGAGCACCGGGCTTCCTGAGTTCCCGCCGATGACGTCGTTGGTGGAGACAAAGTCCAGCGGAGTCTTCTTGTTGACCTCGCCTTTGGCCTTTATCCAGCTATCCGGCAGCTGGTAAGGATCTTTGTTTTGGTGTTTGGTTGCATAGTCGAGAGCCTGACCGATGGTTGTAAACGGCGCCAGTTTCGTCCCCTTCGGCACAGTGCCCAATCCATCCTCGACGTAGCCTTTCACCGAGCCGTAGCTGAGGCGGAGAGTGCCGTTTGCATCAGGAGGCGATGTCAACCCTTGCACCGCAAAGCGGATCTTGGCAATCTTAGTTTCCGCTTCATTTCGCGCTGCCTCCAGCGGAACGACCCTCTTGTTATATTCCTCATTGACCCGGGCGGCTTCCACTTCGGCTGCGCGCACCAGGACGAGGAGCGGATCGGTGCTGTTCCCCACCGCATCTTTGCCGCCGGCATAGAGCTGCTTCCGGAAGTCGACATCCCCGACCTTTGTGTTGGTGATGATCTCCTGTGCAGCCTGTTCCGGAGTCTTGCCGCTGAGGGCCTTGGCGACGATCGGATTCCCGGGCATGAACTTGTTCGTTTCAGCCAGCGACGCAGCTAGGGCGGCGATGTCGTCGGCCCTGTTAACCGTGTCGGCAACGAAAAGCCTCTTTTCCACGGCTGCTGAGTCGCGGAAATTGGCGTTGCGCTCAGCTTCCGGCTTTGCATTTTCCGTCACGGCGCGAACGAGCAGACGAGCCATGTCCGGCAGTACTCCACGGAATCCTCCGGCTGTCGCAGCGGCGCCCAGACCACCTGGACCTCCGGGACCACCGCGTCCTCCCCCGCCTCCACGTCCTCCCGGCCCTCCCTGAGCTGCCAGATAAGGGAAGTATTGCCTCTCCGCATACAGGTTCCCTTCCCTCAACGCCTTGTAATAGTCCTCGACGTCCTTCCAGGGATCGCCGTACTGCGCCTTCAGTTTGGCATCAGCCATGAAGGCCTTGCGCAGCTGGTTCTCATCTTTCGCCTTGGCGGCCATCAGCTCTTTGTCGAGCAGCCCCGAATAGTAGCCCTTGTTACCCTTCAGCGTGTTTTGCGCGCTGAAAAGCTGGCGCTCGAGACTCCGCCTGATTTCTTCTGATGCAGCGCTTCGCTTGATAAGGTCTTCGACACTGCGAGTCCCACTGGCTAGCGTAATCGGGTATTGGATATCACGCAGGAACTCGAGTTGTGCCAGGGTATTCAGCCGCGCCGTGGTCCCAGGATGTCCGGAAACAAACACCAGCTCGTCTTTCTTGGCGCCGTTCTTGGACCATGCGAAATACTGCTCGGGATGGACCGGCTTATTGTCTTCGTACACGCGGAGGAAAGTGACATCGAGGTCGTAGCGCGGATACTCGAAGTTGTCCGGATCTCCCCCGAAGAACGCCATGCCGTATTCAGGAGCGAACACCAGGCGCACGTCGCTGTAAGCCTTGTATTTGTACATGGAGTACATCATGCCGGAGTACATGGAGACTGCCTGGCAGTTGAGCTTCGTGGCCGTTCTACAGTCGTTCTGCAGGTTGGTGAGCGCGGTTTGCTGGATTTTCGCTGCCTCTGCAGGAGGCGCATCCTTGACCGCGGCATTCACCTTGTCGGTGATGTCCTCGATGCCTTCCAGAACCTGCACGCTCATGTTCGGGCACCGTACTTCGTCCGCTTGCGCAGGAGCGTAGAAGCCGGTCTTCATGTAATCTTTGGCGGTGGTCGAGATCGCGTTAATGCAGCCGGCGCCGATGTGGTGGTTGGTCATCAGCAGGCCATTTGGCGACACAAAAGAGCCGGAGCCGCCCGAGAATTTCACCGAGGCCAGCCGCACGTGATCAAGCCAGTCCTGGGTGGGTTCAAAGCCGTACTGCGCCTTGATTTTGTCCTTGGGAACCGCATTGAACAGCCACATGCCTTCCTCGGCAACAGCCAGGTTGGCAAGCAAAAGGGTGATACAGAGAAAAATGACGTGAGATTTCTTCATTGTCTTCACCCGCTTTCGATTGTCGGAATAATCAATCGGAATACTCAAATAGAATCGCGTCCCCTGCTTTGGCTTGTTTCCAGGAGCAAGGGCAGCTCTCTCAATTCGTGAAATAGAAATAATCGTAGACATAGCGGGCGATCTTGGCAATGATCGCCTCGACATCGCTCGTGTCCGCAGTAAAGTCCTTGGTCAGAACCGTCAAAGCGACGTGTCCCTGTCCCTCGGGGAGGTAGATGATCCCGCAGTCGTTGACCGTGCCGGCGAGGGTTCCCGTTTTGTGGGCGACAACCGTTCCCGGAGGAAGTTCCCCCTTGATCCGTTTTTCACCTGTTTCGCATTTCAGCATGATTTGAACGGCCAGGCCGCTGAGATCCGGGTCCAGGATCTCTTTTTTATAGATCTTCTCAAGCAGCGTGTTCAGGGCCAAAGGAGTCGCTTCATCTTCCGGGTTCTCTCCGAACTTGACGATAGCGGCCTTTCTCTCTTCGCGGGTCTTAGCGCCGGACTGCAGCGCCAGAAAATCTGCGATCATTTTCTGGCAGGAGCGGTTAACGGAGATTCCCGAGATGCCGATGCTCTTGAGTCGCGCGTTGACGTTGTCCGCGCCGACCTTCTCGAGCAGGATGTCGGCGGCGGAGTTGTCGCTGATCATCATCATGAAGTGGGCCATGTTACGCACGCTGAGCTTGATCCCCGGCGTAGTCAGGCTCGAGATCATGCCGCTGCCGCGATGCTGGTCGGACTTTTGAACGCTGATCTCGTCATCGAGCCCGAACCGGCCCTCTTTCACCTGGTAAAGGAGCTCGACGAGGACGGGAAGCTTGAATGCGCTGGCCATTGGAAAAAGCATCTCCCCGTTCACAACCAGGCCCTGTCCACTCTCGAGGTGCTTGACCGCGACACCGACTTTGCCGTCCGCACCCCGGATCAAGCGCTCGATCTGCGTCCTCAGACGGTCAATTCGCGGCGGAGCAACTTGATCCTGCGCGCCGGCCATCCCAGCTGTCATCACCCACATGAAAAGCGCGGAACCGATTGCCGATTTCTTCGCGGAAAATGTCATTTCATGCCTCCTGTTTCACGGCCAAACCGCCGACGCAATTCTACTTCAAAGGAGGGGGTCACATCTGCATTATTCAGAATCTGCCGGTATCGCCGTTTCCTGCGTGCGTGTTCAGCCGGATCTTGAATAATGCAGATCTGACCCCTTATTTTGGTGGTATGCTACGCGTGCCAACACATCCGGAGGAGGGTTCATGCAAGCAAGAATTCATCCGCGAGCGGTGATTCGCGTTGCCGCGTTCGCTTTGGTATTGTGCGTCGCGTCTGTGGGAGCCCAGGACCGGCTCCCTGCGATGCCGGGCTACGACCAGTTCACAAAGATGCAGGCCGCGTTGCAAGGCGGCCCGGCCGTCGTGTCGGGCGCTATCAACGCCACCTGGGTTGACGACGGGAAGGCGTTTACCTACGCCGCGGGCGGGAAGGCGTACCGCTTCGATCTGGCGACGATGAAGGCGATCGAAACGGGCGAGGCGCCGGCCGGTGCGGGCGCGGGGCGCGGCGGCTTGGCCGCGGGAGGGCGCGGCGGCCAGGGCGGACGTGGCGGACAGGGGCAGCCAGAGACCGGAGGCGTGCCGAATCCGTGCGGGCAGATGCGTGTTGAGCGCGGGCGCCAAGTCCCGTGCGAGCCATCGCCGGACATGAAGATGAAGGCTTACTACCGTGACTACAACCTGTACCTGAGCAGCGCCGACGGGTCCGGCGAAATCGCCGTCACGACAGAGGGCAACGAGAAGGACCGGACGAAGTACGGCAGCGGAAGCTGGGTCTATGGTGAAGAGTTGTCGCAGACCACGGCCATCTGGTGGTCGCCCGACGGCAAGAGAGTGGCCTTGTATCGCTTCGATGAGAGCAAGGTGAAGGATTACTTCCTGCAGATGGACCAGACGAAAGTTCAGGACAGCCTGAACATCGAAGCATATCCGAAGCCGGGGACTGACAATCCGATCGCGGATATCCTTGTCTATGACGTGGCATCAAGGCAGAAGGTCACGCTCGACGTGCGCGACGGCAAGCCGTTCAGTCAGAACGATGTCGTCGGGCACTACGTCTACAACGTGCGCTGGTCGCCGGACGGCTCCGAGGTGCTCCTCAATCGCACCAACCGCAAGCAGAACATCCTGGAGTTCATCGCCTGCAATCCGGCCACGACCAAGTGCCGCGTGATCGTGCACGAAGACTGGCCGACGGGCTGGGTCGAAAACCGGCCGCAGATGCGCTACCTGGCCGACAACAAGCGCTTCATCTGGCAATCGGACAGGAACGGGTGGCGCAACTACTATCTCTACGATCTCGCCGGGAAGCTCATCAACCCGATTACCAACCACACGACGTTCGAGTCCGGCACCATCGTCAAAGTGGATGAGAAGGCGGGCGTCATGTTCTACATGGCGCGCGACGGCGAGAATTACATGAAGATGCAGCTCCACCGCGTCGGGCTTGACGGCAAAGGCGACGTGCGGCTGACGGACCCGAAGTTCACGCACACTGCCAGCATTTCACCCGACAGCAAGTACTTCACCGACATCTGTCAGACGCACGACCAGCCGCCGGCCACGCGGCTCGTGGACACGACGGGAAAGGTGGTGGCGGAGCTGGCCAAGAGCGACCTCACGAAGTTCGAGCAGCTCGGCCTCAAGAAAGTAGAGATGTACACCTACAAAGCGGCCGACGGCAAGACGACGCTTTATGGATCCATCGCGTTCCCCTCGACCTTCGATCCGTCGAAGAAGTATCCGACGCTCGTACCGGTCTACGGCGGGCCGGCGTCGGGGAGCAACACGCCGAGCGAAAACTTTGCGTCGCCAAGCACGACAACCGAATATAGCTTCCTCGTGGTGAACCTCAGCTCGCGCGCAGCGCCCGGGATGGGCAGGCGCATGCTGGACTCGATCTACCTGAAGCTCGGCCAGACGGAGATGGACGACATGGCCGAGGGCATCAAGGCGCTCTGGGACAGGCCGTACTTCGACAAGGGGCGCGTCGGCATCTACGGCACGTCGTACGGAGGCTATACGGCTGCGATGGAGATCGTGCGGCATCCGGAAGTGTTCACGGCCGCCTCGGCTTCCTCGCCTCCCACCGACTGGCGCAACTACGACACGATCTACACCGAGCGCTACATGTGGATACCGCAGGAGAATCAGGAAGGCTACGATGCCGGCAGCGTCATGACCTACGCGAAGAACTTGCGGGGCCGCCTGCTCCTCTATTACGGGAGCGCAGACAACAACGTGCACCCGAACAATTCAATGCAGCTCATTCGGGCGCTGCAGAATGTCGGCCGCGAGGGCGGAGCGGCAGCCGGAGGCCGGGAAGGTGGAATGGGGACCGGAGGCCGGGGAGGCGGACCGCCCGGCCCGCCCACGGGCAAGAGCTTCGAGCTGCAGGTGGGGCCCGACCAGGGCCACAGCGGCGTCAGCAACGGGCGCATGATGGAGTTCTTCATCGAGAACTTGATCATGCATCCGGAGCGCCTGATGGCGCCGGAGGCCAAGTCGGCCAAATAGGGGAAGTGCATTTCAGCCCCATTCGGGGACAGCCTCTCATGCGCGATTCTCGCACCCAGACGAACGGAAACCTGAGTTTCTGGCTGTGGTGCGCGAAGCGCTTTGGAGTGCGGTGCCTCGGCACCGCTTTGAAGCGGGACAAATCCCGCGCAGCGGGACGCAGCGCAAAGCCTTCGGCCTTATTTAATGACAAAGCACGAGACAGACTCCCGGTTCCGATTCACTCGTCACCCGTACTTCGTCACTCGTCATTTTATTTGGAGGGCACCATGACCAGAGGGAAAGTCGAAATCACGATTCTTGCTTCACTGTTGTTCGCCGTCGTGGGCTGGCGCGCGCAGGAAGCTCCTGTGCCTGTGCCGATCAAGTTCGCACGCCTGGCGCACGTCGCGAACGACGGGCGCATCGTCTTCACCTACCACGACGATATTTGGATTGCCGATCCCGACGGGACCAACGGGCATCGCCTCACGGCGCACATCGCCCGTAACTTCGGCCCGCGCTTCTCTCCCGATGGCAAGTGGATCGCGTTTACCAGCAACCGCAACGGGAATAACGATGTGTACCTGATCCCGGCGGCTGGCGGCGAGCCGCGCCAGCTCACCTATTGCTCCGGCGACGACCAGGTCCTCTATTGGACTCCCGACGGCAAAGCCCTCATCATCTCGAGCAACCGCGGACCGAACGCCTATGGCTCGCCGTTTTATCGCCTGCCGCTCGACGGGGCGCCGCCGGAGCCGATGAGCACTGCCACGGCCCGTCTCGGCATGATGAAGCAGGACGGCACCATGATTGCGTACAACCGCGCCAATCCCTCTACAGGTGTATGGCGGAAGGCATTCCGCGGCAACTCCTGCCCCGGCATCACTGTGCAGGACCTTAAGACCGGTCAGATCGCCGACATCACCAACACCGACATGCGCGATTACAGGAACCACGTGAACGACGTGTACCCGATGTGGGGCGCCGACGGGCTGATTTACTTCGCGTCCGAGCGCGACGGCACATATAACATTTGGCGGATCTCGCCCAAGGGCGGCAACCCGCAGCAGGTGACGCACTTCAAGGACGGGGGCGTCTTCTACCCCGCGATCTCACCAGACGGCAAGAAGATTATCTTCCAGAACGACTTCGATCTCTGGACGTTCGATGTGCCGAACGGCACGCCCAAGAAGCTCACAATTCCGCTCTCGTTTGATCCGAAGGAGAATGATATCCAAATCGTCACGTCCGACAGCCGCGCCGAGGGGTTCAGCCCGTCTCCCAACGGAGAGTATGTCGCGGTGGACTTCCACGGCGACGTTCAGATCCTGCCGAGCGACCAGGGGATCGGCGAGAAAACGCCTGTCGCCACGACTCCGTGGCGCGAGCACAACGAGAGGTACTCGCCGGATGGCAAGAAAATCGCCTACGTTTCCGACGAGTCCGGCGATCAGGAAATATGGTTGTTCGACGTCGCAAGCGGCGCGCGCCAGCGCCTAACGAACCAGCAGTCTGAGAAATCCAATATTGTCTGGTCATCCGACTCGCAGAAGCTCGCCTATTCCGGCGACAACAAGATTTGGGAGATTGACTTCTCGAGCAGCCAGCCGCAACCTCGCGAGCTTGCGAACAACCCTGCCGGCGGATTCAACGTCCAACAATACTCAGCCGACGGGACGTGGATGGTCTATAGCCGGCGCGACGAGGACATGAACTCCGAAATCTATCTCTACGACATCCGCGCCAGTAAGGAGTACAACGTTACGCAGACTCCGAACAATGAGACGAGCGCCGCGCTCACGCCCGACGGAAAGACCGTCGTCTTTACCTCCGACCGGGACGGTGCCGTCAATCAGCTCTTCGCCGTGTCACTGGCGAAACTCACCGAAGATCCGAATGACCCGCTTGTCCGCGAGCGCATCCGCCGTGCGTCGGCGCCGGCCGGCGGACGCGGTGGCCGCGGTGGCGGCGGCGCGGCGGAAACTCCAGGCGGCGCCGTGGCCGTGGCTGCTCCGGGCCCGATCGATTTGAGCGGGATCGAAAAGCGCGCCCTCCAGCTCACGCGCGGGACCGTAGCAGTGACAGGCTTCTTCCTTTCGCCCGACGGCCGAACGATTTACTTCGCCGCCGGTGGCGGTTCCGGCGGCCGCGGGGCTGCTCCTACTACCACTCCTGCTCCCGGCCGCGGCGCCGGCGCGGCAACCGAGGCTGACAACCAGAACACCGGCCTCTTCGCAATCGGCATCGACGGGCGCGACCGCCGCCGCATCGCGGCCGGTTCTTTTCCCGGCATGACCCCGACGGCAGACCGCCGCACGATCTTCTTCCGCGCAACCCCAGCCCGCCCAACGACGGACCAGGAAACCCCGACGGGACGCGGCGGTGGTGCCGGCGCGGGGCAGGAGGTTCACCGGCTCGTGCTCGCTTCGCCGCGCGACGAACGCATCAGCTTTTCGCTGACGCTGCGCATCGACCGGCGCGCCGAGTGGAAGCAGATGTTCGAAGAAACCTGGCGCGTGATGAAGTACCGCTACTACAACCCGGCGATGAACGGCTACGACTGGGCTGCAATCAAGGCAAAGTACGAGCCGCTGCTCCCATACGTCGGAACCAACGAAGATCTGTACGACCTCGGAAACGCCATGATCGGAGAGATGAGCAGCTCGCACACCGGCGTCAGCGGCCCGGCGACGCGCACGATGCCCCAGCTCTACACCACCCGTTTCCTCGGCTTCGATCTCGAGCCGGCGGACGGCAAGTACCGCATCAATCACATTTACCGCGACGGCCCGGCCGACAAGGAGTGGCTCGACCTCAAGGTCGGCGACTACGTGCTCGCCATCGACGGCCAGGAGATCAAGGCCGGCGACAACTACTGGAAAATCCTGAGCACGACCACGAACGAGTACATCCCGGTGAAAGTGGCGAAGACGGCAGCCGGCGAGGGCGCGCACGTCCTGCGCATCGCGAGCGTCACCAGCCTCAACAACATCAAGTACGAAGAGTGGGTGCAGAACAACCGCGACATCGTCGAGAAGGCGACCAACGGGCAGATCGCCTACGTCCACATCCGCTCGATGGATCAGACTTCGCTCGCGCGCTTCCAGAACGAGATCGACCGCTACTGGAACAAAAAGGGAATCATCATCGACGTCCGCAACAACACCGGCGGCAACATCGACGAGCAGTTGCTCGACATCATCGAGCGGCGGCCCTACATGTTCACAAACTCGCGCGGCGGCGCGCCCACCTGGGGCCGGCGGCCGCGGCAGGCGATCGCGGGGCCAAAGGTGATGATGATCAATCAGCGCTCTTTCTCAGACGGCGAGGCGACGCCGATGGGCTTCCGCACCCTCGGGCTCGGCCGCATCGTGGGGACGCCTACGGCCGGCGGTGTGATCTGGACCGGCAGCTACTCGCTCATCAACGGCGGCTCCGTGCGCACGCCGAGCCAGCTCGCCGTCACCTACGATCCAGCGAAGCCCAATAACTACGGGATCAACCTCGAGAACTACGGCGTCCCGCCTGATGTCTGGGTGCAGAATACGCCGACAGACGAGGTGAAGGGAGCCGATCGCGAGCTCCAGGCCGCAATCGAGGAGGTCATGCGCATGCTCAAGGCAGGCCCAGGCGCGACAGGAGGCAACGACCGGCAACCGCAACGCTGACGCGCGTTCGGGCGCAGTTTCAGTCGCGCACTGAAACCGGGTTCCCCAGGCGACTACGTTGACCTATAGGACGATCCGCATTCTGCGGCATGTGCAGAGCCCAGCCTTCAAAGCGCGCGCTCCGTTCGAACCGCGGCCGCCACCGCAGGCATCCGCGTCAAATGCCTGAAGGATCACATCACTCTTTCCACCATGGGTCCGGAGCGCTGTCGTCGCCACCAGTAGATGCGCGTGCGTCTGCCAGCGAATCACGCCAGCACTGCACTTGATTCCCTGGAGTTCGGAAACCGTCGAGGCATTTCCGCCGATAACTCCACGCCGGCGTCAAGACAACAGGACCACCTGGGGTCTTCGAGGGCGGCATCGAGTTCTTTGCCGAGGAGGCGGGCACGCCGCTGGCCTTCCGTGAGCGCCTGCACAAAACGCTCCAATTCGCGGCATAGTTCCGGGTCCCACTCAGGATAGCCACCTCCCAGCTTGTCCATGCATTGCTTGAGGCGCTGGGCGCTGGCGATGTCGCGGGTCATCTGTTCATACATAACCCGGTTCAAGTCCGCCGTGCCTTGATCCAGACAGACCAGATAGCGGCCAAGCTCGCAGAGCAGCCGATGCCGTGCGGCGTCGATCTGCCTCGACAAGGCCCGGCGCTCGCGCTCCTCGGCACGCCGCTCCATCTCTTCGACCTGCCTCCGCGCCTCCGCCCTTGCCGCCTCCTCTGTCTCCAGCCAGCGCCTCGGATCGGGGTAGTCACCGTTCCAGCTTTCCAGGCGTTTCCGCAATTCAGCCATCGAACTAATGGGAGTCACCTCGCGTTTGCCCACCCAACAGGCAATGGAACGACGGAACGAACGCACCTGGTAAGTCCCCACCACCAGAGGCAACCTCTCGCCGGGCCTGCTCAGGGAATTCGCCAGCTCGACAAGCCGGGGCTCAAGCGGCGTCAGAGGCACGACAACAGGATCCTGTTCCAGGACGTGCACCGTATCGGAGAAAACTGTGCGCGGGATTCCGGCAGCAGATAAAGTCCATTTCCCTCTCCTGGCGTCGACCTTGACCTTTGGGCCAAACTCGCCCGTTAATGCCTCCACCGCCTCCTCGAGATCTTTGCAACTGAGGATCACGGGCTCCTCGGAGCTAGCCTGCGCAACACTCTCCCAATAGGCTTCGCTCGCTAGCGGATTTCCCTCGACTTCCCGGGACGACTCTTCCAGTGCACCCGTGTTCAAGGGTTCGCGGCCAAGCAGCATCCGCCTGGCCCGGGCCAAAACCGGCTGCATCGCTCCGACGAAGTGCTCGAACATCCCGCAACGCTCCCGAAGCGCGCGATACACCTGGTCATCGACACTATGGGTCAGGAAGAGATTGATGACCCGGACCACCTCAAGCTTCTGTCCAATCCTGTCCACCCGGCCGATGCGCTGCTCGACCTTGCTCGGGTTCCATGGCAGATCATAGTTGATCACGGCCCCAGCGGCCTGCAGGTTTAATCCCTCGCTCGCCGCATCGGTGCACACCAACACCCGCAGTCGCCCAGACTGCAACGCATCGGTGATCGCATCCTTGGTTACCGTTTTCCACGCTTCCCCATCCCAAAGCTGCCCGCCGTCGCCGCTGTAACATCCCAGTCCACTCCCATAGTGGTTCACCAGGTTGTCGCGCAGGTACTCCATCGTGTCGACGTACTCGGTAAAGATCAGAACGGCCCGTCCATCTTCGGCAGACTCGCGGAGCTTGTCGAAAAAACGGTCCCGCTTGCTGTCAAGCCCGTGCAGATCGCGCAGGTCGCCGAGTAGCCTCTCCACTTCCTCCAGCTCCGCCCTGGCTGTGCGGGGATCGCTGGGGAGCCCGGCCGAAACCTTCTCCGGAACCTCGCCTTCACCGAGGTCGTCCATGTCTCGGCCATCGAGATTCTCCTGCTCCGGGATACTCGCGTCATAGGCTTTCTGCTCTGCCACTCGAAGCAGCAGCCGGCGGCGGCGTTCCAGGCTCTGCTCCAGCGCCTGCGGCGAACTCGACGCCCGCCGGCGATAGATCGTCATCACAAAGCCCTTGCCAGGCTTTTCCTGTTCGAGTTCCTGGAATCGCCGGTCAATGTACCGAGTGATCGATTCGTACACCCTTCTCTCGGCATGATCCTGATAATCGAACCGGATGTCATCGACCACTCGCCTGGGCGGCGAGGTTTCGAGCAACCCAAGCTCGTGATATCCCCGGAGCGTCTCACGCGTATTCCGGTGCATACGCCGCGCCAGAGGAGAGCCCTGCCTGAGACAGCGAGCCAGCTTCTCCCGGCGACTTATCGGAGCAAATGCTATCGCGCGTGCAATCGAGTCGACTGATCTTTTGCTCTCTCCATCCAAAAGCGGAAACTCGGGATCAGTAACAACCATTGCTGCCGCCCCGCGCGCCATCTCGAGGTCACATCGGCCCTTGGGAAGCGCCGCCACCGCTTCATAGAAGCGGCGCACCCCGGAAAACTCCGACAGCCACTTACCTCCTTCACCCAAAACACCCAGCAGATCCCAGGGTTCCCAAGGATGCGTCTGCATGGGAGTGGCGCTCAGAAGCAGAATGCCTCGGGCGTGCCTGCGCAACTGGAGCCGCCGGAGCAGGTCCAACAGGAGCGTGCCCTTATTGAATTCGCCCTCCTCTTGCTGGCGACGCCGCGCGGCATGGGCTTCGTCCAAAATTACCAGGTCCCACGGCTCGGCGTTCATCAGCAACGGCCAGTTGTTCTCCCCCCGCGCCGTTTCCCGGCTCATGATCAAGAGATTCTGCTTCAACGCTTCTGCCAGACCCTCGACTCTTTGCGTGCGTCCATCGGGCCAGACCAGGCATGTGAGGCCCTCCAGGCGCGGAATCAACAGTCCGCCCTTTTCCCGCAACTCCCCCTGCCATTGCTTGAGGAGCCCTGCCGGCAGCAGGAGCAAAGCGCGGCGCACACCCCGCCCGGCCATGAGGCGGCGCAGCACCAGGATCGCCTCGATGGTCTTGCCCAGGCCCACTTCATCGCACAGAAGCCTGCCTTCGGGCCAGGCTTCGGCAGTCTCCTTGACGACCTTTGCCTGATGGGGCCATGGGCCGATCATGGCAGTGGTGTCACAGGCAGCCCCGCCTTCGGGGAGGTATGGCGCCTCCATGATGAAGCGCCAGAGCATGGCGGCCTTTTGTCGGGCAAGCGCATTAGACGGCTCCACGGTGGGTGCTTCCTTCGGGGCCAATTTGATCAGCTTCAAGCGCAGAGCTTCCGGAAGTGTGACGGTGTGGACATCCGGATGAGCGTCATTCCACAGCGCCTCGAATTCATCGGAGTATTCCCGGAGTCTTTCAGGATCGTCCCAGGATGTGGAGACTTCCAACCGCTCATAATTGGCGCGCAGGCCCCGGGCGGATTCGTTTCCGCTCCCGCTGAAAACGATGGCATCGCCGGCCGCATCCGTCACGATGCCGAACTTGGCATGCACGATTCCTTCGCCATGCCTCATCACGCCGACCCGGACTTCGAGCAGTCCCTTCTTGACGAGCCAACCGAGCATGGCGAGTCGTTTCTTCTCCAGAAGATCCCTGGTGTTGCGAAAGCGCTGTTTGAGGATCGCTTCCAGGCGCGCCAGGTCGTCGCTTTCGGTGAGAGCGCGGACGTCCTCTTCGGCCAGCTCTTCGTTTACAACCAAGCGGACCGCCGGCCGCGGAGCATCATCTGCCATTGCCTCCAGGCGCTCGATGAACGCGCCAAACCCGCGCGCAGCGGCGGAGAGAACTGAGCTGGAAAAATATGAACAGCAGCGATCGTAACGAATGGCGCGGGTGAGGGCCGGCACATACAACTCTTCCAGCAGCGCGGAATCAGGGCCTCTTATGAAGCGTTTCCAGCGCCGATCATGAAGCGTGGAGCTTCCGCCATTGTCAAGTGCCGGCGTCTTGTCCCTCATTCCTCGCTTTCCTCTTCGACTTCCTCATCCCGCTCGTAGTCGAGTTCCTCTTCGGCGACAGCGCTCTCGGGAAAGAGCAATCCTTGCGGCGGAGCCTTCTCGGTCCAATCGGGCGCCTCCATCCCGAAAAGCGGCTCGAGCAGGGCGTGCCAGGTACGGAACTCTGGAAATTTCGCTGCTGCGGATTGCTTTCCCTTTTCGTGACGCAACGCCTCGGGTGCCGCGTGAACCAACGCTTCCATGAGACGAGAGACCGGTGAATCCTTGCTCCAGTGCTGCTGGCGCATCAAGGCCTTGGCCGAGCCTGTACCGGGACCACTTCCTCCGGCTTCGATATATCGCAGGGCAAGGGCGTGGCAGGCATCGAGGGCCGTGCGGAACTGCGGATCGTTCGGATGGACCTTGAGGACGTCTTTCTTCGTTTTTCGCTTGCCCGTGATAACTGGCCCGAAGAGAGTTTCAGTGACCTCGTCCGGTTCGAGTGCGTTGCTGCGCCGGCGTTCCTGCGCCGAGAGGATCTTGATCTTGTCTCCGTCCTTGCTGACCAGGCCGGCGGCGATCAACTGGTCGACATCCATGCCGACGGCGTGGCCCAGCAGCTTGGCTTCGTTGAAGCGGAATTCCGCGGCGCCAAGCACGTCCCAGCAAAGAAGCGCGAATTTCCCCTCAGCCTCCACTCCTTCCAGCCCACGCGCCGCCAGCAATTCGACACGCCAGGCGCTCACTGCGCTGGCGGCTTCGTCGATGGCCTTATGCACTCCGACCGGAACGCCGGTGTCGGTCTTGACGTCGTCGTAGCGGCTGTAGACCTCCATGGCGGGACCAAACGATCCGACGAGCTGGTCGACGGGATTGAGCCCCTCCTTCATCAGTCTGTCCGCCGTGTCGCGGGCCTTCTTTCGGATCTCCGCCTGCAGTGCGCTGTCGAAATACCCAACGCCGGCCCCCGCAGGCCGCTTGCGCGCAACCAGGATGACGGTGCTTTGCGCGGCATTCTTCTTGGCCTGGTGCAGACTGTGCTCGCTCTCAGTCTTGACGGGCCAGGTGGCGGTGATCGTGAAGCCCGCACGGATCAGCGAGTTGAAAAGGGCTTCCCACGCTTCCTGCTTCTTATGCGTGAACATGACCGTCAGTACGCCGTCGTCTCTCAAAATCCGCTTGGCCTCCTTGAATGTGTCGGTCATGAGGCCTTGATAAAAGGCATGGGCCTGCTTGCGCGCTTCCTTGGTGCTCGCCCCATCCTTTTTGTGCCGGCTGAGGTTGACAACGGCTTCCTGATTGTGTTCGCAGAGATAGGTCGAGAACCACTCCGGCCTGCGATGCCCCTGGGTACGCTTGAGCCAAACATAGAAGAAATCGGCCAGCTCGGAGTATTGCACGTTGTCGGCGTAGGGAGGATCGACAACAACGGCAGTCATGCTGCCATCGGCGAACTGGGGCAGGTTGGTCGCGGAGCCGAGCGAAATCTCAACATGTCCTGATAACTCACTGCGAGGCAGCTTGGCAAGCTCGTGATAGGCTTCGAGCACGTTGTCGATGGCCCACTCAAGACCCGAGCCGGAGTTACACGGAGCCATTTCAGCCCAAGTGGCGTGAAATTCGTATCCGTGCCTCCCAAACACTCCTTTGATCACTTCTCGGGTGTTTTCAAATCGTGCGAGGATGCTGTTATGGTTCGCAAACTTGTCGGTGGCCAACGCTAGCAGGTGGAGAATCGCCTCTGCCACGGTTGGCTCCTCTGCTTCCCTTAGCCCTTTCGCGAGATTCCTCAGCTCCTCCACTAACATGCCAAAGCAGAGCAGCTGGCGACTGCAGAACATCTCGGACCATCGGGTAATCCCAGCGATGTCAAGCCTGCTTCCCGGCTGGTCGCCCCTGGGGATGAGTTCGGTGGGCAAGATGTTAGAGCTTATCCATGCCGGTTGCAGCTGTTTCAGCTGCGTTGCTGCTGCCTTCAAGGCCTTCAAATCTTCGGACTCTGGCAAGCGAAATTCAAACCCGCGATTGGTCTTTACTACGATCGCATAGAGGGCGCTTTTCATCTCACCGGCTTGAGCTTTCGCCTTGATGTAGTCCGCCGGGATCTGCCTGTCGGTGAAAAGCGAAATGCCCTTTCCGTCGCCGTAGGTCGGGCGGGGAGGCTCGCGCAGTTGGCCGGCGCCGCGACCGATCTGGCGGATGCGCACCGTCCAGGTGCTGTTCTTCTTGTCCACGACCGGCTCGGCCACGACGCGGCCGCCTTCCCCCTTTGGCTTGAGCAGGTGCCAGTCGGGAACGAGCGGCGTAGCGAACTGGGTGTCTGGGCAGGGTACCGTCCTCGCGAAGACGTATGCGTGAACCTTCGCCAGCGGATGTTCCGGGTAGAAGCGCGCCAGTCTCTTCTCGACCCGCTCTTCCCAGATTCTGGCCCACTTTCGGGCTTTTCGCGCCAGCTCTTCACCGAACCGGAAGGGATAATCAACTGTGGCTTCCAGAACTGAGCAGGCTACTGGATTGTATTCGTTCGCAAGCGTGGTGAATCCGAGCCGGGCCGATTCGAGGGGGATCGAGCCGCCGCCGGCCATTGGATCGAGAACCAAAATATCGGATCCCCAGAGGCCGCCGACGCTCCTGTGGGCAGTGTCCAGATCGTCGGCACGCATCAGTCGCTTGAAGGCCCGGCCGCAGTCGAAACCGCCCGGCACACGATAGCCCGAATCCATCAGCCTGCGGATCTCAACGAGCTCGGCCGCTGAGTGCCCGAATCCCAGCAGCCGCTCGAAGACATCGCGCGGGAAGTCGGCGGGGAGGAGGGAAGCGAGGACGGCAGCACGGGAGACCACCAGCGGACGACGCGCCCACCAGACATGCAGGCGCTTGTCTGGCGGCTGCTGTCCTGTTGATCGCTCCCGGATGCACTCCACGCCAATCGCTGCGGCCGGCAGCCACTCCTCGATCAGCAACCTCGGCGGCTTCCGCGGTTGCATTCCCCCTCCTCATGCCAAGATCCCGATCCCGATACCGATCCCGATCGGGATTCTCTCTGCCAACTGCCTTGGTCTGTTTAAAGCGTCTCCTGATTCTTCTCGGGGTCGGGTTCGGTATCGGAATCGCTATCGACTGTATCCATGCCCTATTTTCAAGGTAATATGTTTGCTACGATCCCGATACCGACGCCGATACCGATTTTATTAAAGGGTATCCTGATTCCTCTCGAGATCGGGTTCGGTATCGGAATCGCCATCGACTCCATCCTCGAAATATTTCTCACCTTCTTCCCGAACCGAGTAGCCGCGCCGTCCGAGTCTTGTCAGCATTGCAACGATCCGGTCAAGGAGTTTCTTGGCGTCGACGTTCTCCGACGACGAAAGAGCTCCGCACACTTCCAGAACGTCCTGGATGGCCGCGCATTCAAGCGCCGAGCCCCGGGCGATCTCGAAAAACCGTCTCCGGTCACCTTCAGTCGCTTTGCCGTTTCCTTCTGCGATGTTCAGAGGAATAGCTTGAGAGGCCCGAAGCAGTTGGTCCTTGGCGTTCCGATGTGCCTTCAATTGTTCGCTCAGACGATAGGCCCAGCCAACATACTCGATGGCAGCGCGGTAGACATCCAGTTGCTCGTGTCCGAAGGTCACTTCTTTTCTGTCGATTCCGATCCCGACCCCGATTCTAGAATGTATCCCAATGCTTCTCGGGGTCGGTATTCGGATCGGAGTCGCAATCGACTCTGTTCGATCCCGACCCCGATACCGATTCCGATTATAGAATGTATCTCAACGCCTCTCGGCGTCGGAATCGGTATCGGAATCGATGTAAAAGCTCATAGCTTCACAGCCCCCGGAAGCTTGCCGAGGTCACGATCAAAGGTGCCGAGCGGCAAGTGTCCCGCTTTGCGCGCTACCTCGAGCAAGAGGCAGTCCGAGAATCCGAGCGCCGGCTTCTTTCTGAAATGCTCAAGCGCAGCCGACACAACATCGGATTCCTGAAGGGCGAGGTCCTTGTGATTCAAGAGCATTTCAATAGCTCTGGCAATCTCTGGCGCTCCCAGATCGTAGACGGCAGCAAGGACCCAAGTTGCCTCCGACAGTACGAGGTGCGAAATCCAGGCTCCCTTTGCAACGAATGCCTCGGCTGCCGCCACTTGATCGGGATCGTCGCGGGTGATCAGCCGCACGAGAACGTTGGTATCAACGGCTCGCATAGCGCTTCCTCACGTGCCGGCGCACCCCTTCCTTCATCTCTGCTACGCTTCGGGCTGCCGGAGCCTTTTCCGGAAACAGCGCCCGATGGACGTCCTCGGACGAGTACCGGCCGGCTCGGCGAACCAGAATCATTTCTCCTTGCGCATCCCATTCCAGGACGGAACCCGGACCGATCCCCAGCTTCCGGCGCACCTTAGCCGGCACCGATATCTGTCCCTGGGCTGTGACTTTCGAATGTGCGATTGCCATGACAGTATATTACCATGGTAATGTGTGGCCGCTAAGGATTTCGTGACAGGGCGGGGTTCATGCTCTATCGCGTCCTCGCGCCAAGGATGCGTTGATACGAGGTCGTCCCTCTCTTACGATACCGATCCCGATTTCGATCCCGATACCGATTCCGATCGAGATTTTCTCTGCCAACCACTTCAATTGGTTCAGATCGTAGCCTGATTCTTCTCGGGTTCGGGATCGGAATCGCTATCGACTCTGTTCGATCCCGATCCCGCGGAGCGAGGAATCAGGCTGGAACTTTGGACACCTGATAGATGACCGGCCGAAAAGAGGGTGGAGGAACCGGCTTTCCTTCGGCTTTGGCAGTCTCGATCCAAACCTTCTTGGCCTTGAGGACTTCCGCGAGCGCCTGTTCCGGCGTCTCGCCAAAAGCCGAGCAGTACGGAAGATCAGGGATGTCTGCGATGTAGCCGCTGTCCTCTTCGCTGAAGAAAATGTTGATATGGTAATCTTTCATTTCAACCTGTCGCGCTGTCACTTCACCGCTTCGGCGAGAATGCGAAGCGCGCGGACGGCGCGCCTGCCGTCGCGGCGATTCATGAGTCCCAGCCACCATGCCGCCTCGGTAGCATCGGCGCTTCGCATGTTATCCGCGGCGCGATGAAGCCTATCGGCATTTCGCAAGCCGGATGCGAGCAAGGCATAGCAGGCGACGCGCGCACCCCAGTCCGCGTCAAGCGGATGATACGGTCCTGCAGCCAGTCGGGCGCCCGGCCTGCCCGCTGCGCGCACCGCAGCGCGGAGCAGTGGTGTCCCGGCAGAAAATGCCAGAGGTGAAATCGAGGCCACGCGGGTCAGCCTTTCCCTCTGCTTCGAATCTACGGAGCGCCGGTAAAGGATGCCTGCATCGCCGGCGCGCCGCCTCACGACACGGAGCGCAAAAAAGGCTTGCCGAATTTTCATCGCCCGCCTCCCGACGGCTTTTCGAAGATGGCAAGTGGCCTGACTCCTTCCGGGGCGGATTCCGAAAGAGCTTCAAGCTGGCTTTGCAAGCCGCTGCGGCCGGATGGGCCAAATCCGAGCCGGAGCACAGCCTCGTAACCGGAGCCCTCAACCAGCGAGTTGTAGACGGTCTGAGCAACTGTCAGCGGTTTCGTCGGGTGCGTAGGCCTGACATCGCTCGCGGCAAAATTGATGTTGCCGCCATCCTTCAGGCTGCCGCCAGTGTTCACAGAGATTGCGATCTCGTCGGCACCGAGGGGCTGGGCCAGGCTCAACAGGCCCGCGGCGTCGGCCGGCTTCGTTGCCGTCAGTTCCAAGGAAACCAGCGGGCGCTGGGCCGCATATTCAAGCACCTTGTCCCAGCTGTTCGCAGTAGTCCTCCCCACAGGAGGCGGCGGTGGCGGAGGAGGCGTGGCCTTGCCTGGCCCAGCGTCTTCCTTCAGCCACGCAAGCCCATAGGTCGAGTCTGCGAGCGTCAAGTAGACGGAATCATCGAGCGTCAGGGTCGTCAGGCCACCGGGCACTCGTCTCCGTTTGCCCTCCGGGCCTTCAATACACCCCTTGTCGTCGTATGCGCGCCCGTCCGTAAGCCTCACGACCACTCTGCCTTTTTCCACCGACTTCAGGATTGTCTGCCTTACGACGCTGCCATCGGGAATCAGGCGCAGTTTTGGCGCTGCAAGAAATCGTTCATGAATCGCGCGAGCGGTGTAAACCTCCGGCATCTCGGGGATGGGCGTTGTTCCGGGAAGTATGTCTTTCACGAAGCGGCCCTCATCGATTCCGTCGCCGGCCTGATAAATGAGTCCCTTGCCTTCCAGAAATCTACGCAGACAGGCCTGGCCCTCGGCCTTCTGGAGAAGTTTCTCCTCGGGGACTTGGTACTGCTCCTCGATGGAAAAGACCGTCCCGCCAGGAAGGACTACACGGTCAAATGCGCGGCAGGTCTGGATTCGGAACTGTCTCTGCAGTTCAGGCTTGATTCGCTGCAACTGGTCCCTGATGAGCTTGCCTGATTCGGTGCTCCGGTGCTCCCGTTCGATTGCCTCGGCGGCCAGCAGTCTTTGGGCTCGCTCGATGGCATTCGAGAAGCCGGCAGCGGTCGCCGTGACGGCGAAAATCGCATTCTGGAAGCGGCGCGGAATCGGCGCTTCAGGATTAGAGTTGTCCGAATAGGCACAAACGGCCTTCGCGGTCTTTTCATCTTCACAAAGAACGAGTTGAAGCTCCGCAGATTCCGTTACTTGCCGAGGATTGGAGGGCCAGGCCGCGGGCCTGAATGATGGTCCGCCGAAGTATTGCTGTGCCTCGGCCAGCAAGCGGCTCCTGGCGTCTTCGATGGGTATCTGGCCTTTTCTTTCCTCGATCTGTTTGATGATGTTTGGATCGTAGCGGAACTGCCATCCCCGGCCGCCTGGCATCTGGTAGGTATGCCAGCAAAGGCCGACCAGTCGATCGAGCGCTTCGGACGGCTCGGGACCAGCTTCGTCCGGGCGAAGGACGGCCAGGGTCAGATCCGCCGCGTTCATGCCGCTGTTCGGCTGCATCGGCAGACTCTCGAGCAGGAGGGCAGAAGCAGTGCGCCGGTGGGCGCCGCGCGGCTTGTCACCGTCCAGCTCTCCGGCGTGTTTTTCGACATCGGCTCTAACGGCAGACTTGAAGTTGTCGCGATTCAGCCTCTGGAGGAGGTCAGCCTGGATGCGCGGACTGGACCAGTTGATCTCGCCAGCCGAGATCAAGTCCGGATCCTCTCCGGATTCCCAGACGTCGCGGAGTATCCTGGCAAAGAGGCGCAAAACGCCACGGCTTTTTTGGAAATCTTGCAAGGCGCCCAGGCGATCTCTGGCAGTTTCCAGCAGGCGAGGATGGAAAGGATAGCAGTTGACTATTTGCTTTGCATAATCGGCTGATGAGGCTGACGGTGGCAGGAGGCCCGGCGACTCTTGTACTACTCTCTTGTACAGGTTGAAGTAAGTCGCGGAGGCTGCCTGGGCGGCCTCTCCGTCGACTTTGTCGAAGAGGCGGCGGACAATCACTCGGGCTGATTCGTCACCGATCGGATCGAAGTCGGACATCTTTCGGCCAAAGACCTCGTCCAGTTTGGCCGCAGCAGAGGCCAGTGCTTCGCCCATGCGTGCCGCTTGCGAGGAATAGGCGACCTGCCCTGCCGGGTCGGTAACGACCATGACCGTCTGTGGCCTTTTGCTCACCGCCGATGAGAGGGAATTCAAGAATCCCAGCAGATTGCCTTGGCCTCGCTCGGAGAGCTTGGCCATATAGATGACAAGCTCATCGAGGAGAATAAGCACCGGATCCTTCGGAAATGCTCCCTCTATTTGAGATTCGGAGGGTGAGGCTTCCGGATCATCGGCCTTGCCCAGGCTCTTGTAAACCTTTTCGCCGCCTAGCCGGTAAAAGACTTCGCCCCAGAGGCTGCGAATTTTCAGGCGATCGTGAGAGGCAAATTCCGGCACGCCCGCCTTGCCGGCGTCCACTGCCACTACCTTCACCCGGTTTGGACGGCCTGCGGCGGGCAGAAGTTCCGTTCCCTTGGAGAGGTCACCAATGTTGTTGCAAAGATGCCAGAGCGCCATCAGGGTGTGGGTTTTGCCACCGCCGAAGCCGGTGCTGAGTCGTAGGGTCGCGCCGCCTTCCTTCGGATTGGCCAGCCTGGCGAAGACTGATTCGATCACCTTGCAGAGCTGCTTGGCAGGGTGGGTGTTCTGGAAAAAAGTGGCGGCGTTCCCGTAAACCTTGGGCGCCTTGCCGGAAATCAGATCACCAAAATCTGCGGCAAATATCGCATCATCTAAATCGCCTTTGAGAACCTCTCTTCGAGGTTTGCAGCCGTTCAATACTCCCATATCGCACCTAGCTTGAATTCAAGTAAATGGTTGCAGGCTGGGGCTCGACAGAACTTCAGGCATGGGGCAACGATGGCCGTCGGTGTTAGCATTGGCTATGTTCGCGCAGAGAGAATCGCAATCTACACTTTCAGCCTGGCAATTCTGAATTGATGCGCGGAGTCTAACACAGGATCGTCCCGTACTGGAACAAAAAGGGGATCATCATCGACGTCCGCAATAACACCGGCGGCAACATCGACGAGCGGCTGCCCGACATCATCGAGCGGCGACCCTATATGTTCACAAACTCGCGCAGCGGCGCGCGCACCTGGGGCCGGCGGTGTGATCTGGACCGGCAGCTACTCGCTCATCAACGGCGGCTCCGTGCGCACGCCGAGCCAGCTCGCCGTCACCTACGATCCAACGAAACCCAATAACTACGGGATCAACCTCGAGAACTACGGCGTCCCGCCCGACGTCTGGGTGCACAACACGCCGATGGACGAGGTGAAGGGAGTGGATCGCAAACTCCAGGCCGCAATCGAGGAGGTCATGCGCATGCTCAAGGCAGGCCCAGGCGTGACAGGAGGCAACGACCGGCAACCGCAACGCTGACGTGCGTTCGGGCGCAGTTTCAGTCGCGCACTGAAACCGGATCCGCCAGGCCACTACGTTGACCCGGGAGCCAATCCGCCCGCACTGCTGGAGAGGCTATACCTGTTTCTCCGCAGCAATTCGCTACCTGTCCGATCCCTCCCCTGGGTCTCCTTATTTCCCAGCCACCCCACGTGGTTTTTCCCTTGCACCCCAGGATAAAAGGTCCTATAGGTCGGATCTTGCTGACGACATTTGTGTCCAGCAAGTATCGTGCCTTCGCAGTGTGACCCGCCTGCCCGTGCTCTTGTCGCGCACACCGTCGGCGAAACCAGAGGCGCGACGGGCTGCGGCCATTGCCGGTTGCCTCAAGAATGCGTGCAGGGATTCTCAAAAGCCGCTCTCCGAAGCTTGCATGCGGTTGTAATCATTGATCGACACAGTCACGGCGACCGGACGGCCACGACGTGTAATCTCGACGGGTTGGCCCCGCTCAGCCCTGTGCAAGATTCCAGGCAGCCCATTCCTGGCCTCGGCAATGGTGACCTGTTTTTTTCATCAGCTCCGATCTTCCCATAAACAGCCATCTAGATAGCCAGTATCTTGCCACATCCCCTTGCCGGAATCGCCGTGCCTCCCTGCGTTTTCCCCCTCTCATGACTATATTCCTTGGAGTGAGCGACCGTCTCCATCACCAGCACCCGAGCTATGCAGGTGAGTTCGAAAGTCACTATGTAGCGGAGCACTTTGCGTGCGTGAATGAGTGTTAGTGCGTTCAAGTGCTACGCCGGTGGCATATCTGAGGCGTATAATGCTTTTGGGCGGCCTTTGCAGGGCACGTCAGATGAACCCGGCGAGCCGCTTTGCAGCCCGCAGGTTATCGCAAACGTTCGGCGTGAATACGATGATTGCATGAGATTCTCTTGGGATCCGAAGAAGGCTGCTGCTAATCTAAGAAAGCATGGTGTCTCCTTCGAGGAGGCCTCAACTGTCTTCCGCGATGTGCTCTCGGCTACGGGCTCAGATCCGGACCATTCTGTTAGAGAGCGCCGCTTCATAACCTTTGGCAATTCGAATCAAAACCGCCTTCTGGTAGTAGCTCATACTGAGGAAGGTGACAGCATCCGTATTATCAGTGCTCGCCAGGTGACGAGACAGGAACGGAAGATCTATGAAGAAGACTAATCGCAAAGCGACCGACGAGCTTCGATCTGAGTACAAGCGCTCGGACTTTGGCCACCTTGTGCGCGGGAAGTACGCAGCCCGAGTTGCCACAGAAACAAACGTCGTCGTCCTTGAACCCGAGGTCGCCGAAGTATTTCCGAACGATAAGGCGGTCAACGCGGCGTTGCGGGGGCTTCTAGACGTTGCAGCAACCACAGCACGCCTAACACGGCGCTCGACCGGACGAGCCAAACAGCGGCGCGCCGGTTAGCTTGGCGGATAAACAATACCTACAACCCGGCGATGAACGGCTACGACTGGGCTGCAATCAAGGCAAAGTACGAGCCGCTGCTCCCATACGTCGGAACCAACGAAGATCTATACGACCTTGGCAACGCGATGATCGGCGAGATGAGCAGCTCGCACACCGGTGTGAGCGGCCCGGCGACGCGCACGATGCCCCAGCTCTACACCACCCGTTTCCTCGGCTTCGATCTCGAGCCGGCGGACGGCAAGTACCGCATCAATCACATTTACCGCGACGGCCCGGCCGACAAGGAGTGGCTCGACCTCAAGGTGGGCGACTACGTGCTCGCCATCGACGTCCGCAACAACAATGGCGGCAACATCGACGAGCAGTTGCTTGACATCATCGAGGGGCGGCCCTACATGTTCACGAACTCGCGCGGCGGTGTGATCTGGACCGGCAGCTACTCGCTCATCAACAGCGGCTCCGTGCGCACGCCGAGCCAGCTCGCCGTCACCTACGATCCAACGAAACCCAACAACTACGGAATCAACCTCGAGAACTACGGCGTCCCGCCCGACGTCTGGGGGCAGTCCACTACAACTTCACCATTTTCTTAAGAGCCGCGCGCGTGGAGTATTTCGATCGGAAAATGGTGAAATTGTAGTGGCACCATTTTCCCCGGATCTAGAGCGGCAAGAGCACGAGGCCTTCGATTTTCTGATAGTCTCTGCGGTTGAAAGTTGCGACCGAAAACCCCAACGATATGGCCGTTGCCGCGATCATCAAGCCGTGGGCACCGATTTCAGTCTTCCGCGTTCGCAACGAGGACCAAAGCTCCGCATAAACGCGGGCAGCGGCTAGATCGAAGGCATAGATGGGGTATTTCTCAAGAACCTTCTCGACGAATGACGAACGCTTGATACGTCGTCCGGATGTATCGGCAAGATGGACCCCGTGGAGTAATTCAGCGGCGGTGATCGCGCAGATTCCGAAGCTCTCCTCCTCGCGGCCACGAATAAGAAAGTCCGGATCCGCCGTGCCACGCTCGAAAGCGATGATTACACTCGTATCGAGGATCACTCCCATGGGTCACCGGAGGGCAAGTGAGGTTGATCGAGGTACGTGCGCTGCAAATCGAGCTCAAAGGCATCGGCTTCCTTTCCCAGTTTCGGAATCTCTCGTAGGAGGCGCTTCAGTTCACCCAATGTTCTTCCAGGAACCTCGGGCTCAACTGGACCTATGGTTGCTATCGGTTTGCCTCCACGGACAATCGTATAGCGCGCGCCCCGAAATTTGATGGCGCCGAGAAGATCGGAGAAGCGCCGCACGGCCTCTGTGGCAGAAATGGACTTGGCCATCTTTAGATCCTCCTAAAACACAATAATCATATTATATGATTCCGATCGCGACAAGATTAGTCTTCAACGTCTCGCGGCGCTACGGCGAAAAAATGGGGAGAGGGTCTGGTTGTAATCGGCACGCATCGCGTAACTCATCAGATCGCCTTGCGGTAATATATGCAAAATTCTATGGGCGAGTCGCGCGCCTGTTTCGAGTTTTAGACTGCCCCCCGATCATGGCCGGCATACTCGACGCTTTAATGGAGCTTATAGCAACCAGGCAAGAGCAACCTGCAAAGCTGTGTCGGCTGGCGCCGGCCCTGCAGCACAAGCTCGCCAGGACAACCAGGACTCGGAGTTTGCCAACGAAACCCGCCGCGCCTGGGCGCTTGTTGATAAAGATTTTTGAGATTGACCCGCTGCTCCGCGTCTGCGGGGCAGAGATGAAGGAGTAGCGAACCATCCTGACCTCGAATCTTGAGTTCGGGGATTGCGTAGCCTGTCCCCCGAACCAACGGAGCCCAGGGCATCCCAGTGGGCCACAAGGAAGCTCTTGCACGTCGATTGCAGCCCGGTTGACTTTATTCACCACACGCGCGCAGCTCTTCGATAGCACAGGCCATTGCCACCTTTATTGACAAAAGACCTTGCGGTGATAGACTGCTGGACCCATGAAACCGACTACAGATATGTTCCGCCTTCGGATTTGCATAACGATTGCAGTTATGATCACCGCAGCCGCCGGGTTCGTGGCCTCGCGTGACATTGACTGCTCCAGCCAGGCTCCGGGTCAGCAGCCCGGGCAGGCCGTGCCGGCCCGGCCGAATCCGGCGCTCAACACCCCGCTGTCGCAGGAACTTCTGACCCTGCTGGCCAATGAGGTCAGCGGCCAGATGGCCTTCAACAACCTGATGCGGCTGGCCGGTGCACCGTGGGTGCGCGATCCCAGGGAGTTTGCGGGAACGATGGAGGAGACCCAGAAGCTCCACGACATCGTACGCGGCTATGGGATCGAAACGGTCAGGATCGAGAAATATCCCGGCACCACATCCTCGGACTATCCTCTCGAAGGGGAGTTCTGGACGCGCGAGCCCGAGAAGCGGCTCATCGGCCGGCTCGGCGCCGACGCCGCTCTGGTCATGCGAGGTTCGCTGACCTGCGACGTCTCGGGCCAGCTTGTCTACCTGTCGCCGATGACGGCGGACGAAACCAAAGCCATGAGGGAGGCAGGCCCGCAGGACAAATACCTCGGCAGGCTGGCCCTGATCTGGTCGGTAGGCAGCGAGCAGGTGCAGGCGCTCGATCAGGCCGGCTTCGCCGGTATCGTGACCTTCGGCGCCCAGGAGCGCCATCTGGAGCCGGACCAGGTGCTCTACTCCTCGGCCTCCTTCGAGGGGATGAAGAATCTCAAGATCGGCATCGCCCTCTCCTGGCGGCAGTGGTCCGAGCTTCTGGAACTGGTCGAGGGAAACCGCAAGGTCGTTGTCCGGGCCAAGGCCCGTGTCGAAAAGTTCCCTGATAAGATCGAGGGCGTCTACGCCTGGATCCCCGGCACCGAGCCCGACAAGAAGGGTGTTATCTACACCGGCCACCTCTTCGAGGGATTCATCAAGCGCGGGGCTAACGACGACATGAGCGGGGTGGTCGTCGAGCTCGAGATCCTCCGGTCGCTGAACCGGCTCATCGCCTCCGGCGAGCTGCCCCGGCCGCGCCGGACCCTGCATTTCCTCTGGATCAACGAGATCAGCGGCACCTACGAGTTCATCAAGCGGAACCCGGGCTTGGCCGACAAGTGGTCCATCAACATCAACATGGACATGGTCGGCGAAGCCTTGCGCAAGAACAACTCGCTCTTCACCATGAGCGAATGCCCCAGCCACCTCCCCTCCTACCTCGATGGGCTGGCCCAATGCATCCTCAACTATGTCTGGCGGACCAACGACATCGTCTACCTGCCCGACGCCCCACGCGGCCTCTACCGCGGCCAGCTCTTCCCCAACCCGATGTGGGAGAAGAACGGCTCGCGAGATGCCTTCCGCTTCTTCATCCACAGGGCCACGGGCGGCAGTGACCACGTCTGCTTTGTCAACCCGGCCGTGGCCGTGCCCGGCATCGAGTTTTTTACCTGGCCCGACCAGTGGTACCACACGGACACCGACACCCCCGACAAGGCCGACTCGACCGAGATGAAGCGCGTCGCCTTTGTCGGTGCGGCTGCAGGCTGGGCTGCCGCACTCTGCGGGGACGGCATGGTCGGCGACTTGGCGAATGCGGTCTCGCAGTATGGCTTCCGCCGGGTCGCGGAGCGCGAGATCCCCAAGGCAATGGCCCGGCTCGACGCGGCGGATGCCAAGACACTCGCCACTGAGGCGACGCTGGCACTGAATCTGGTGCGCTTCGGCGTGAAGCGCGAGATCGGCGCCCTGCGCTCGATTGACGAGATCTCCACGGGTTCGCCCGAGGCCCTGGCGACGGTCTCCGATCGCGTGCGCCAGTGGGAACTCTACGGCCAGGGATTGAGGGCTCAGGTCCAGGGCAGTACGGCATCTCGGGCCAAAAGGCTCGGGACGGCGGCACCGGCGGAGCCCCAGGCGGATGCCCTTCGCGCCAGGTACGCCAGGATCTTCCCGGCCATCGCCCCCGAAGCAAAAGGCAAGGAATTCACTGTCTCTCGTTTCGAGCCGTACGTGAAATACCTAAAAGAGCACCAGGATGCGCTGAAGGCCGTCGGGCTCAACTCCGGCCAGATCTCGGCCGTCCTGAACTTCGTCAATGGCCGGAATTCGATTACCGAGATCCGTGATGACGCCTGCGCCGAGCTGGACGTGGATTTGCCGCTCCAGGCGGTTGCCGCCTACCTCGAGCTCCTGGCCGCCGTGGGTTACATCAAGCTGTAATTTCCCATTGCGGAATCGTGATCCGGTGAGGATGGCGAAGCTTCTTTGCGGAGCGCAGCCTTGGCAAGGGAACATGCCCCGCGAACAGGTCAGGCGCTGATTCAACCACGAAGCCGGCAAAAGCCGCGAAGCCTCTTTCTCATTTGCGGTCTCTACCGATGGGTCGCAGCACAAGTGTGTGCGCGGCCTCTCTCTCCACCCTTGCCCGTGAAAATACCAGCGGAAAGTACACGCCGTCCGCGAACAGTGGAAACAGGTTGCCGTATAAGGGGCTCTCGGGCTGGCCGGATTGGCCGGGGACGTTGGTCACTAATGAGCGATCCCAATCCGAGACGTCGAGGATCTCACGGTAGGTTGCGCCGTCGGCCGCGACGGTTCCGCTCCCGCCCCGCCGTTCGATCGCCGGCAGATCGAACGGCGCAACGAACGGATGCGGGAAGGTTCGCGTATGCATCCTGCCCCAACGCCACGTCGCCCAATCCGCGCCCTGGCTCGTCTTGAGCTGCTCGATCGCCCGGGCGAGGCTTGTTTCATGAAGGGGCTGGCGCTCGGCAATGGGCCGCCCGGCGTCACGCTCCTGGGAGGTCGACGCGGCGCGCCATGTTGAATACAGCGCTGCGCCTGCGCTTTCACGGCTTAACACCGCATCCCATTCGGCCAGCATGCGCCGCGCGTGCTCGACCTCGGGCAAGGCCGACGCCCAGCCCCGGAAGAGCGGCAGCTCCGCTTGCGCCCTCAGCGATACCGCGTCGAGCTGCATGCGCCGGTGATCCTCGAGCGTGTACATCTTCCCCGGCTGGATCATCTGCAGGATACGCGTGATGCGATCGAACGGGACGGTGCTCGAAGACTTGAACATGATCGGCGGCGAGTAGCCTCTCGGTTGAATCTGGTTGTTGGCAGTCGCGATGAACCCGCGCGTGGGATTGATCTCGCGCGGAAGATCGTTGCGGAAGCCCTCCCATTCGTAGTTCCCGGTTCCTGGTACCGGCAATCGCCCGACCCAGCCTTTTCTATTCGGAGTCAGCGCCGATGCCTGCCACGAGATGTTGCCGTCGACATCGCCGCAGATCAGGTTCTCTGTCGGAGCTTTCCAGTACATTGCGGCATCGAGGAATTGGCGGCAGTCTCGGCCTTGCGCGAGGCGCAGGCCGCCGAGATATTCGGCCGTGCCGGGCTCGAGCAGCGCCGACCGCAGCGCGTAAGCGCGATTGCGCGCTCGGTCTTCGTAAAAGATGGGCCCGTGCCGGCTGAACTTCAGCTCAACCACCTGCGGCGCGGCACCCTTCACGGCAATCTCTTCACGAACAATCCTGAGCGGCTCCCATCCGCCGGGCCACTTGACCTCATTCGGATTCGCCGGGTTTAGCTCTTCAACATAGACATCTTCCTGATCGGTGCCCACAATCGTGAGGCCCCAGGCGAGGCGATCGTTGTGGCCTATCGCCACGCCGACAAATGGCGGCTCGCCGGCGCCAATTACGTTCCAGCCCGGCGCGTTAAGGTGCACAATGTAGCGCAGCGATGGATTCGTCACCTCGCGGTGGGGGTCGTTGGCAACGACGGGCTTGCCGGTTGCGGACAGTTTGCCGCTTATGACCCAGTTGTTCGAGCCTGGCTCGACGATTCCGCCGGTATCAGCGGGTGCACGGGGGAGATTTAGCCGCGCGGTCATGCCTCGGCCAAGCCAACTCCTGAACGGCTCGATGATCTCCGGCCGAATCCCGCCGCCGCCGCGCCCGCCAGTGGTCACCGAATCGTCGATGGTCGACACGTCGAGACCCACGGGCACTTTCAGGTCGTCCCACGGATCCGGGGCGCGCAGGCGGTTGGCTTCTTCGACGCCGAAACGTGCGACATTGCGCGCGAGCTGCAGCTCGTTGGATGCATCACCAAAGGTCGCAGCCCGGACCACGACGGTCTCGGCGGTCCACGGATCGGGTTTGATGCCGGTGAGCTTGAACTCCACGGGCAGATTGCCCGCGCGTTCGGCGATGAACGCATTCACTCCAGCGGCAAAGGCCGTGAAGATACGCTTCCCATCCGGATGATAGCTTGTCCACTCGCGGTGGTCCATCGGCCCGCGATACTTGAGCAGGCGCGCGGTGCGGTCGCGTGTCCTGAACGTTGTACGGATGTTGATTTCGATAGACACGGGAAGATCCATTTGGCACACTCTCGGACATGGATACTCCTGTGCACGTCTGCGGGCGTACCTTTACGCCCGCACTGATTCAACACTTGGC
>Ga0315280_10001767_pt1 | contig 36255 bp, 32 predicted proteins | sample YL17G06_40_MG_FD_203697 | JGI IMG/M metagenome (GOLD analysis project Ga0315280, IMG submission 203697) | Sediment microbial communities from Yellowstone Lake, YNP, Wyoming, USA - YL17G06_40 | ecosystem: Environmental > Aquatic > Freshwater > Lake > Sediment | place: USA: Wyoming | collected... | reverse complement strand
TCACCTTCTTCAAGATGGACCTGTACACCAGCATGGTGGCCGACCGGCCCGGCGCCGTCCACCAGAACGGCGCGGCCACCGAGAAGGGGCTGAAATACCTGTGCGAATACATCGCGGCGGTGCGCGATGCCGTCGGCTGGGACCAGCCCCTGGCCGCCGACCACTTCGGCCGGCTCTCGGTCAACGACTCCATCCGTTACGCGCGCGCCTTTGAGCCCTACCAGCTTGCCTGGGCCGAGGATTTCATCAGCTACAAGGACTGGCGCGGGTTCAAGAAGATCAGCGACGCCACCACCACGCCAATCCTGACCGGCGAAGACGCCTTCGGGCTGGAGGAGGGGTTCCAGAACCTGATCGAGAACCAGGCGGTAGACATCATTCAGCCCGATCCGGAGACTTCCGGGGCGCTGCGCGAAACCAAGCGCATCGCCGATTACGCCAACCAGTTCGGCATCCCGACGGTGCTGCACTTCGCCGGCTCACCCGTGGGCTGCATGGCCTCCGTGCACCTGGCGGCCACGCTGCGCAATTTCGTGGTCATGGAGAACCACGCCGTGGACATGCCCTGGTGGCAGGACCTGGTGACCGGCGTGCCCAAGCCCATCATCAAGGACGGCTACATCACGGTGCCCGACTCGCCCGGTCTGGGGGTGGAGTTGAACGAGCCGGTTATCAAAGAACACTTGCGCTATCCGGGATATTTCGAGCCTACTCCGATGTTCGACGATTTCATCGTTTCCGGCTTCCGCCGCGTGGGCCCCTGGCCGCACTACGACGAGGACGGCAACTATGTCAACAAAACCACGTACTGACGATTCACCACCAAGGCACCAAGGACACAAAGTTATACCAAGTATTCTTTGTGTACTTTGTGTTCTTTGTGCCTTTGTAGTGAACTGCGCTGCGCAAGAGCGAGCGGTGGACCCGACGTTCCTGTACAGGCACATTCCGGCCATTGAGCCCAAGGCGGCCGACGTAACCACGCCGGCGTGCGGCTACAAGCCGGTGTTCGGCGCGGGCGATCCGGTCGCCGGCATGGTCCGCGGCGTGGCGCGGTTCGGCGAAATCACGGTCGCGCCCGGCGGCGCGTGCCGGCCCGTTTCCTACCCGGCCGAGGAGCAGGTGTACGTCATTCTGGAAGGCGCCGGGGTGCTGGACTACGCCGGCGAACAAGCGCCGGTCAAGAAGAACGATTTCCTGTATCTGCCTCCCGGCGTCCGCCACAGCCTGTCGAACTCTTCACCGCAGGCCTGCCGCGCCATGGTGATGGGCTTCAAGATCCCGGCGGGAACCAGTCCGCCCATCCCACCGAAGTTGCTCATCGCCAACATCGACGAGGTAAAGAAGCAGACCTTGGCCAGCCATCCGCCCTCGGTGCTGTACCAGTTGTTGATGGGCGACGTGAAAAGCACCCGCGACCGCATTGCCGCCGGACAGGTGCTGACCAGCCTGTATGTAATGGAGTTCGCGCTGGGCGGCACCAATTTCCCCCACCACCACGACTCCGAGGAAGAAATCTACGTCCTGCTGGACGGCCGGGGAGAGATGGTGGCCGGCGGGGGCGTGGATGGCATCGAGGGACGGCGCCCGGCCAGGGCCGGCGACGCCTACTTCTTCCGGCTTAACTGCACCGTCGGCTTCTATGCCGGCAAGGAGCCGGCCCGCATCCTCGCCGTTCGCTCACTTTATCCCTTCCGCCGGAGATAAGGCCACAGACCGGCTATCGCCGCAACCGGGGATATCACCGCAGAGACGCTGAGGGCGCAAAGGAAACGCAAAGCACATGCAGGGCGCGGCTTCAGGGCGCCGATGGCGGACCGCCGGGCCGCCGCCGGCGCAGCGAAGCACGCTTCACCGCCGGAGGACGCCGAGGCGCACGCTTTCCCGGAGGGCGCCCGGGAGGACGCCGTCCTGGCGGGCCGCTCGGCCGCCGGCTGCCCGGCGGCCGGCCGCGCCGCCCCTCGGCTGCCAGCCGCTCGGCCGCGAGAATCGCTTCGTCCAGTAACTCGCGGCGCCGCCGCAGATCATTAATGAACTTCTGAATATTCATCAATGCGAAGATTGAAACCAAGTTCCGTGATTGTCAAATTAATTCCCTCTAACTATTGGCTGGCCATAGGCAGCATTGGGTGGTAATTCTTGCCACAAGGAGTGACTCCGTGGCAAAACTAATAAATACAGAGCAGCGACGACGAGGGTTGAGTTCTGCGCGCCTGGTATCTGCGCTCGATGCCGGGATTAGTTCCGAGCGGCGACTTCTTCGCGCTCGCGAGAGCGCGAGTTGCGGCCCTTGCGCTTGATTTCGATATTCAGGCGCTTGATCTTCTGGTTCAGGGTGGAAAGCGGGACCTGGAAGCGCTCCGCGGCTTCCGTCTGGCTCCAGTTGGTCTTCTCCAGCATGTTGATGATGACGCGCCGTTCGCATTCATCCAGGATCTCGAACAGCGAGGCAGCGGGGCGGGCGTCGAGGAAAGAAAAAAGCTGGGGACCTTTTCCGGAGTGCTCCAGGAGGGTCTCGGGGAGCAGCGACAGCTCGACGACCAGGTCGCGGGACAGCACCACGGCGCGCTCCACGACGTTTTCCAGCTCGCGCACGTTGCCCGGCCAGTCATAGTCCGTCAGGCAGCGCATGGCCTCGGGCGCGAAGCGGCGAACCGCCTTCTGGTTCTCCTCGCAGTACTTCTTCAGGAAACAGTCCACCAGAAGCGGGATATCTTCCTTGCGCTCGCGCAGGGGCGGCAGGTTCAGGGCGATGACGTTGAGGCGGTAGAACAGGTCCTCGCGGAACCTGCCCTCCGCCACCAGGCGCCGCAGATCGACGTTGGTGGCGGCGATGATGCGCACGTCCACCTTGATCTGGTCGGTGGAGCCCAGCGGAGTGAATTCCCGCTCCTGGATCACGCGCAGCAGCTTGGCCTGCGTCTCCAGGCCGATGGTGCCGATTTCGTCGAAGAACAGCGTCCCCTGGTTGGCCACTTCGAAAAAGCCTTTTTTCGAAGCGATGGCGCTGGTGAAGGCGCCCTTGACGTGGCCGAACAGCAGGCTTTCCAGCAGATCGACGGGCATGCTGCCGGTGTTCACCGGAACAAAGGGGCGGTCGGCGCGCGCCGACTGGGCGTGAATGGCCTTGGCGATCAGCTCCTTGCCCGTCCCGCTTTCCCCCGCCAGCAGGACCGTCGCGCGGCTGGCGGCGATCTGCTCCACCAGGTCGAAGATCTTCAGCATCCGCTCGCTCTTGCCGATGATGTTGGGGAAGTTGTAGCGTTCCTTCAGGGCCCGCTTGAGGTGGACATTCTCGGTCTCCAGGCGGCGGGCATGGATGGTAGTCCGGACATCGGCGACCAGCTTGTCATTGTCCCAGGGCTTCGTGAAATAGTTGCGGGCGCCGGCGCGCATGGCCGCCACCGCGTTTTCCACCGAGGCGTAGGCGGTGATCATCAACACCGGCAGCGCGGGATCCAGGCGGCGGATGCGCTCCAAGGCCTCGATGCCGTCCATGCCGGGGAGCTTGACGTCCAGCAGCACCAGGTCGAAGACGCGGCGCTCAATCAGGCGCAGGCCCGGTTCGGCGGCCTCAGCCGGCTCGACCTCGAAGCCCTCCTGGCTCAGCAGGGATTCGAGAGCCTCGCGGACTTCCGCCTCGTCGTCAATAATCAGGATCCGTCCCTGGGACATGGTTAAACGCTGACCGCCTTTCGCAGCCTTGGGAATTCGAGCAGGAAGGAGGCGCCGTTTCCCGGCACGCTCTCGACGCGGATCTTGCCGGCGTGCTCCTTGATGATGCCGTAGGTCACCGACAGGCCCAGGCCCGTGCCGGGACGCGGTCCGCCGCCGTTGCCCGGGCGGGCCGGCTTGGTGGTAAAGAAGGGATCGTAGATGCGCTGGATGTTTTCGCGGGCAATGCCCGGCCCGCTGTCGGACACTTCCACGCGCACGGCGGCCTCGCTGGTTTCGGTGGTGACGCGCAGCCTGCCGCCCTCCGGCATGGCGTCCCGGGCGTTGAGGAAGAGGTTCAGGAACACCTGCTGCAGCTTCCCCGTATTGCCCTGCACCAGGGGCGCCTCCCCGCAGAGGTGCGTTTCCACGCACACCCCGCTGGTCTTCAGCGTGTGCTCCAGCAGCCCCAGCGTATCGCGGATCACGGCGTTCAGGTCCTGCGCGCTCATTTCCGCGCTGCCGGTGCGCGAGAAGTTCAGCAGGTTGTTGACGATCTCCGAAGCCCGGAAGGTGGACTTGATGATCTTCTCCAGCAGCTTGCCGTGCTGCTCGGCCGGCAACTGCCTGGCCAGCATCTGGGCATAGCTGGAAATGACCGACAGCGGCGTGTTCACCTCGTGGGCCACGCCGGCGGCCAGCATGCCGATGGAACTGAGCTTCTCGGCCTGCACCAGTTGGCGCTCCAGCTCCACCTGTTCGGTCACGTCGTCGAAGATGACCAGCCGCCCGATCAGCTCGAAGCTTTTGCTGACCAGGGGAGCGATGGCGATGTTCAGCACCCGCTCCTCGCCCGAGGGGGTGCGGACCTGATGCTTGTACAAGTTGTGAATTCCTTCGTCGCCGCGGAAGCGCACCAGGTCGGCCACCACGTCGGCGGGGAACACTTCGTCGATCGGCCGTCCGTAGGCCTGGTCGCGCGACAGCCCGTACATCAGCTCCAACTGGGTATTCCAGCTCTCGATGCGGTCGTTCAGGTCCAGCACCAGGATCCCCATGTTGATGGATTCGATGATGTTCTCGCTGAAGTCCTTCAGCCGCGCATATTCGGCGGCCTTGCGCTTCAGGCTGGCGTAAAGCTGCGCGTTCTCGATGGCCGCCCCCAGGTAGCCGGAGAGCGTTTCCACCAGGGCCACGTCTTCGCTGGACAGCAAGTCGTTCTCCGCCGTCTTGCCCAGGCCCAGGAAGGCCACGATGCGGCCCTGGACGCGGCAGGCCACGTAGTAGTGCAGGTCCAGCGCGGCGATCGAGGCCCGGGCCGGCTCCGTTTCGCCTGCCACCTGCCGAGTGTTCTCGAAGAACAGGCACCCGCGCGCCAGTTCCCCTCGTCCGGGATCCAGGAAACTCAGGTCCAGTTCGCCGGCAAACGAGAGGCCCAGGGAGCGCTCCAGCGTCGCGCGGCCGTCTTCGTGCAGCAGGAACAGCGCTACCTTATCGACCCTCAGGGTGCGCGACAGCCGCTCCACCACCGAGCCCACCAGCGGCTCCAGGTCGGTCTGGGCGCTCAGCTCGCGGCCGAACTCGACCAGCGTACGGCGATAGTCGTAGCGGTCGCGGTAGAAGTAGCGGTCCAGCCGTTCCTGGATGCGCAGGCGCAGCGGCTGGAACAGAATCGCGCTGAGCACCATAGCCACCACCAGCCCGGCCGTCCCGGTGGCGGGCAAGTTGGAGCTGAAGAAGGTGCCGATCAGGGCGATGGCCGTGAAGTACAGCCCGACCAGCAGCATGGTGGCCAGCGTGTAGGCCGCGCCCCGCCGGAACAGGATGTCCACGTCCATCAGGCGGTGGCGGGCGATGGCGTAACCGAAGGTCAGCGGGATGAACAGCAGCGACAGCACCGACAGTCTCATCCCGCCCGACGGCAGCACGCCGAACAAGAACGGCAGCGCGTAGAAGGCGGTGAAGGGAATGATGCCCAGGGCCACGCCGCGCGTCAGCCACTTCATCTGCGAACGAGCCAGCGGGGTCTCCGCCCGACGGTAATTGTAGTAAAGCACGGCGATGGCGGCCAGGGACAAAGCGGCCAGGTGGGCGTAAGCGATGCGGTCCAGCCACCAGGCCACCAGCGCCAGCCGGGCGCGGATTTCCAGCACCTCGGTCACCGCCGCCGCCTGCACCACCAGCAGCAGCGCGGCCGGCGCATACACCATCCCGATGAGCCACCCGCGCTTCCGCACCCAGGGCTTGGGCTCGGGGAAGGCCAGCGCAAAGTGCAGGAACAGGGCCGGCTGCAGCAGCGTGGCGGCCACGTTGGCCCAGTAGATCGTCCAGTCGAAATTGTTGAGCTTGCCCGTATAGCGGTAGAAGTACAGGACGAAGGAAGCCAGGCAGAACAGGTAGAAGTGCAGGGCCCGCGGGGCCTGCGACCGCCGCAGCACCACGAACATACCAATGGCCAGGTAGAAGACGGCTACGAATTGCAGGTAGGCATCGATGGGCGGGCGGCCGGGGCCCGGCTCGGCAATCACGCGGGCCTTCAGCGGTTGTCCCTGCCGCACCAGCACGTATTCGGCTTCGCCCCAGGCGCCCACCCGGTAGAGCACCCGCGCCACGTGTGTGGTCTGAACGATGGGTGCGCCGTTGATGGCCATCAACCAGTCGCCGGCGCGAATGCCGGCGCGCTCGGCTGGCCCACCCGGCTCAACCTGGCGCGCAAACACTCCGCCCGAGCCGTCCTCCCAGGTCACGCCGTCGTAAGGCGCCCGATATTTGCGCTGCTGTTGAAAATTGACCCAGGCCAACACACCGAGGGCAATCGTGAGCATCCCCACGAGCACGGTGCTGAAGCGCGGCCTGAACTCGGTCCTCATCGAGCGCCCTTTGTAAGTTTCGCTTTCCCCAGCGGCGATCTCCGGGCTCTGCCTATCGGTTAGCCCGGAGTTCGCCGCTAAATCGGCTCCCAAGCCCCTCAGTCGCCTATCGAACAATCGGCCACCGATCGCTCCTTGGACAGCGGCAGCGGGGTAGAGAACCCCCCACGGCGAGGGATCAGAGCAATTCAACTTCCAATTCGGTCCCGCGACCGGCACCTTAATTCTCTGAGAACAAAGTACTTTTCTTATATCACAAGAGGGTGCTTTGAAAAAGTACCAAAAATCGTAGAGGGAATCCTGATTCCCGCATCCTTTTGTTTCTCGGGCAGTTAAGGGCAGTCAGACAGGCAAACGCAGATCGACACCCATTGGGTTGCCCTGCCGGTCAGTGGCTGCCTGTGCTGATCAGTGCCCCGCTGTTCTTTGCACAAGCTGGCCGTCTCCGGCCGCAATGCGTCAGGCGTTCCCGATGCCAGGAGGGGGAGCGACCGATCGCAGATTGTAGTTGGTGATCGCAACCCCGGTTCCGAACCTGCCCGGCATCTCGGCTTCCACAACGCGCACCACCCGCACGGTGCACCAGAGCAGACCCTCTGCGCCGCCAGGCTCCAGGGCCGGCAATATCAATTCGCAGTCCAGTTCCGACCCCACGTTCCACTGGACCGGGGATTCGAAGAAGATCCCCGACCCGCTGATGTCCACGGTTCGGGACTGGATGGGGAGCGCGTCGGACAGCTTGGGCCGAACTGTCAGGGCAATGGCGAGGCGCAGGCGTCGATGGCTTCGTCGTTCCGGCCCCGTCATCGGGACTCCTCTCCCCTGATTCTCTCGCCGCAGATGCACAACCGGCTGTCAGCAGTTAAAGGGACAAGGGACCGCGAGTTCGTATATGAGCCTTTGGTACTGCTGACGTTGGCATAAGTTGGCCACCGCCTTGACTAACCGGAGGCCTCCGGGGCGCGACATGGTTTCTTCACAGCTCGCTGACGCTTACGCCTGAGGCGGCCCAGCGGCCTCCCAACCGTCGTTTTTGCACGGGAGGGACTATACTAGCCGCGCCATGAAACAAAACCACGGCGCTTTCGTCATGATGGTGCTGGCCGCCCTGGCGCTGCCAGCGGCGTGGGCGGCTGAGCCGGCATCGGCGTTCGTGCGAGTCAGCCCGCGCGACGCCCGCTACCTCGAGCTCACCGACGGCACGCCATACATCCCCATCGGCCTGAACATGATCAGCCCGCCGCGCGTCAAGGCAGGCGAAGCCGAGGCGCTGCGTGGCATGGAATCTTGGCTCGAAAGCCTCTCCTCGAACGGCGGGAACTACATCCGCGTGTGGGTCAGCGACCCCTTCTGGGACATCGAACACGAAAGGAGCGGGGTTTATGACCAAGCTCAGGCCCGGCGGATCGACCGGTTGCTGGAGTTGTGCGAACAGCACGGCATTCGTGTGAAGCTGACGCTGGAGCATTTCCGCTCCATTGGAGGCGGCAGCCAGAAATGGGCCGACAAGCCGCTGCACCACGTCTCGAATGGCGGCCCGGCCCAGTCCATTGCCGATTTCTTCGACGGCGAAGCATCGCGCGCGCAGTTCCGGCAGAAGATCCGCTGGTACGGCGAGCGTTACGGCCCGCGGCCCATCATTTACGGCTGGGAGCTGTGGAACGAGGTGAACGCGGTTCGGGGCGGCGATTACATGACCTGGACGGGCCTGATGCTGGCCGAACTCCACAAGACCTTCCCCCACAACCTGTGCTTGCAGAGCCTGGGCAGCTTTGACACCGAGCGCGTGCGCGACCTATACCGGCGGCACAGCACGCTGCCGGGCAATGACCTGGCGCAGGTGCACCGCTACCTGGACCTTGGGGCCAGCCTGGAGGTGTGCCGCGGGCCGGTGGATGTTCTGGCGGCCGACGCCATCCGGGAACTGCGCGGCTACCAGCCGGGCCGGCCCATCCTCCTGGCCGAATCGGGTGCCGTCGAGCCCAGGCATAGCGGCCCATTCCTGCTCTACAAGGCCGACCGCGACGGCACGCTCCTGCACGACATCCTGTTTGCACCGTTCTTCGCCGGCGCGGCCGGCCCCGGCCAGATCTGGCACTGGCAGGAGTACGTCGCCGCCAACAACCTCTGGTGGCAGTTCGGCCGGTTTGCCGAGGCCGTGCGCGGCCTGGACCCGCCCGCCGAAGCCTTCCAGCCGGCCATGCTGGAGCACGACCGCCTCCGGATCTATGTGCTGCAGGGGCGGCGCACGCTGCTGGCCTGGTGCCGGGATAAGCGCAACACCTGGGAAGCGGAACTGAAGAATGGCGAGAAGCCGGAAGTGTTGCGAGGCCTCAGCGTGGACTTGCGCCCGGCCCTCGACGGCAGGAAACCGCGCCGGGTGCGGGTATACGATCCCTGGCCGGGCAAATGGTCGAACGGGAAAATGCGGAAGGGCACCCTGCAACTGCCGCCCTTCTCCCGCTCCATCGTCATTCAAGCGATGTAGGCCCGCATCGAGTGCCGAGTGTCAGGCGCCAGGCGGCGCTCACCACTTTCATGGCCAGGCTGGCGCGCGGCGCGGCGTGGCGGGGCGTTTGCGATACTCCCAGGGAGGAGTCGGCGATGCATCCGACCACAGGCCGCGTTGTTCGGCCCGCGCCTGCGCTTCCAGTCCGGCCAGTTCCCGGTCGGAGGAATACTGCCGGTACCACCACGCCAGTCCGGCGCGGAGAAGCTCGTGGTTCAGGTTCATGCCGTCGGCCAGAATCACTTCGCCCACAACCCGCCCGTACCGGTCGTGATCGACAACTTGCACGGTCACATTCCGGCCGAACGCCGCCTGTGAGGTGAACAACTTGGCGCGCGTGCCGTACGCCTGTCCTTTCTCGGGGCAATCGATGCCGGAGAGGCGGACGCGCACTTCTCCACTGCCGTAGAGCACGCTGATGGTATCGCCGTCCGACACGCCGACCACCCGGCCGTAGAATTGTCCGGGCAGCGTCCCTGCTTGGCCGGGGCCGCGCCGGGGCCCGGTCACACGCGGCCGCCTGGGAATGGGATGGGACCCGCGCCGGGCGACCTCCACAAACACGGTGATCAGCGCAGCCGCCAGCAGCAGAGACCCGATCCCCTTTGCCACCCGCGAACTCATTGCGTCTATTCAACCACCAAGGTGCGAAGACACCAAGAGTCTCCTGCCCTGGCACCTTCATGTTTGTTGGAACTCAGGCTCGGCCGGCTCGATCAGTCGCAATATTCGCGGCCGAGGTGCGTGATCAGGTCCTCGCCCTTCATCCAGCGCAGCGGACGCCGCCCCCGGAACAAGGCACAAAGGGTTGAACCCTGAAGGGGTTCCATAACCGCCATTCGACCCTTTCAGGGTCGGACAACAACTGCACCGAACCGGGGGCGGCGTCCGCTGCGCGGACTTGCCCCCGGCTACTCTATGGCTGCCCTTCGGGCAGCAGGCACTTATTCGTAGCGCAAGGCCACGACCGGGTCCATCCGGGAGGCTTTCACCGCCGGCCAGAGGCCGAAAAACAGGCCGACGCTGGTGGAGACCGCCAGGCCGGCGGCCACCGACCACAGCGGCACGGTGGAGGGCAGCGAGGGCACCAGCCAGCGGATCACGGCGCTGATCACGATGCCAACGGCGATGCCGAGCAGGCCGCCGCCGGCGGTCAGCGTCATGGCCTCCAGCAGGAACTGCCAGACGATGTCCAGGCGGCGCGCGCCCAGCGCCTTCCGCACGCCGATTTCCCGTGTCCGCTCGGTGACCGACACCAGCATGATGTTCATCACCCCGATCCCGCCCACCATCAGCCCGATGGAGCTGAGCACCACCATCACCAGGGCCACCGCGCCGGTGATGGCATGGAACTGCTCGACCAGACTGTCGGCGGTGGCGATGGAGAAGTCGTCCGGCTTGTTGAACGGGACGCTGCGGCGCTGGCGCAGCAACCCACGGGCCTGATCGACAGCGCGGTCCAGCCGCCCTTCACGGGCCTCAAACCGCACGCCGTGCTCCTTGGCGTTGGGGTTGACTTTCCGGAAGGTCCAGTAAGGGATGACGGCGCGCCGGTCTTCTCCGCCGATCCCGGTGAAGTTCCCGCGCGGCCTTTCCAGCACGCCCAGGACCTCGAAGCTGTGCCCATTGATCTGGATGGGTTTGCCGACGGCGCTCAGCTTGGAGAACAGGGCGCGGGCCAAATCCTCGCCGATCACGATCACGTCCAGCTTGTGCTCGTTCTCGGCCTCGGTGAAAAACCGGCCTTCCTTGATCGAGGCGTTGCCATAGACGGTAAAGAACGCCGGCGTGGTTCCGCGGTAATCCAGCCCCACCACTTCCTCGTTCTTGTAGCGGGCGATCAGGCCGAAAATGCCCGATTCGAAGTTGGGGAAGATCGACGGCGCGGCGTTGACGATGTCGGGGCAAGACTCCACCAGGGCCTGGGCGTCCTCCAACGTCAGGTGCTTGCGTATGCGTTCTTCGCGGGTCAGGCGGCCAAACCGCGGGCCGGAGGGCAGCCGGGAAACGAACGCCGTGTTGGTCCCAAAGCTCTGGATGGACTCGATCACATTCTCGTTCAAACCCGCGATGATGGAGCCCACCGCGATCACCGTGGTGGTGCCGATGATAACGCCCAGCACGGTCAGGAAGGAGCGCAGCTTGTGCTCCCGGATGGTGCCCAGGGCCATGCCCATCGCGCTGATGACGTCCTGCCTCATTTCGATTTCGGATTTCGGATTGCGGATTGCGGATTTGGGCCGGAAGCTGGTCCGGAACCCAATCCGCAATCCGCATTCCGCAATCCGCAATTACTCGGAGCGCAGGGCCACAATGGGGTCCAGCATGGCGGCCTTACGCGCCGGATAGATGCCGAAAAACATGCCCACTACGGTGGACAGCCCCACCGCCAGGACAATGGCGCTGATCGGGATCACCGCCGGAACCGAGGTGGTGGCCTCCAGGATGCGGACCGCGGCCACCGCTCCGATTACGCCAAACACCCCGCCGACCGTGGCCAGCACCGACGATTCCACCAGGAATTGCAGCAGGATGTCGCGGCGGCGCGCGCCCAGCGACTTGCGCACCCCGATTTCGTGCGTGCGCTCGGTCACCGAGGCCAGCATGATGTTCATGATGACGATGCCGCCCACCACCAGGAACACCGAGGTGACCGCGATGGTGGCCGCCGCGATGGCCCCGGTCAGTTGGTGCCACAGGTCCATCAACTCCGCCGAGGCGATAATGCCGAAGGTGTCATCCTCGCCCGGCCGCTGGTGGCGGAAGGCGCGCAGCAGCATGCGCGCCTGGTCCTGCGTTTCGCTCATCAGTTCCGGGCCGCGGGTGCGCACGTTGATGGCCATGCCCCGGCGGCTGCCGTAAATCTTGAAAAATGTCTCGATCGGGATGTAGACGAAGGTGTCCTGCGACTGGCCGAAGGTGGTGCCCAGCGGCTTGGCCACCCCCACGATTTCGTAGGGCAGGCCGTCAACCAGCAAGGTCTTGCCCAGCGGCTCGATGCCGGGGAAGAGGCGATCCACCAGGTCCTGCCCGATAAAGGCGGTGTAAGCCCGATGCCGGTTATCGGCCTCCGAGATGTAGCGGCCGTAGTTCACCTGCTGCACGTCGATCAGAATCAGGTTGGGAGTGACGCCGCGCACCGAGACGTTCTCCAGGTTCTGGTTGCGGTAGCGGACGTCCCGGGTGTTTCGCGTCTCCAGCCCCACCTCCTGGGCCAGGGTCATGTTCTGGCGCAGGTATTCGTATTCCTCCGGCCGGAGCTCCGGGTTGCGCCGCAGCAGGTCCAGCACGCGCTTGGGGTTGAACTCCCCCAGCAGGGGCATGCGGACGATGATGAAGGCGTTGGAACCGAGGTTGGCGACCCGCTCGGCGATATAGGCGTCCATGCCCTTGATCACCGCCACCACCCCGATCAGCGTGGTGGTGGCGATGATGATGCCCAGCAGCGTCAGGAAGCTGCGCAGCTTGTGGCAGCCGAGCGAGTCCAGCGCCACGCGCACCGCTTCCCGGATGGAGGCTCGCCGCCGCATATGCCCCCTTATGATACCGCTTCACCACAAAGCCACGAAGAACACCAGGAACCACAAAGGCTTTCCTTTGCGCCTCTTTGTGTTCTTCGGGTCTTTGTGGTGAATTGGCCCAGGTCTAGTCCATCAACTGGCCGCCGTTGACTTCGATGGTTTCCCCGGTCAGGTAGCTGCTGCGGGGAGAGGCCAGGAAGGCGATCACTTCGGCCACTTCCTGGGCCGTGCCCGCGCGGCCCATGGGGATGCTGGAAACGAAGCGGGCCATGGTTTCCGGCGTGCTGTGGCGCTGGTGGAAGCGGGTGGCGATCACGCCGGGCGCCACGGCATTCACGCGGACGCCCTTGGGGGCCATCTCGCGGGCCAGGCCCTTGCTCAGGGTGAGCACGCCGCCCTTGGACGCGGCATAGGCCACCGCTCCGGGGCCGCCGCCGTGGCGGGCGGCAATCGAGGAGACATTCACGATCACTCCTTCCCCGCGGGGGATCATGGCCGCCAGCGCGGCGCGGCAACACAGGAACACGCCCTTCATGTTCAGGTCCATGATGCGGTCCCACAGTTCCTCGCTCATCTCGGCGATCGGGCAGCGCTCGACCAGGTCGCCCGCGTTGTTCACAACGATGTCCAGGCGCCCGAAGCGCGACAGCACTTCTTTGAACATGGCCTCCACTTCGGCGGCCACCGAGACATTGGCCCGCACGCTGAACGCCGAGCCTCCCTTAGCGCAGATTTCCCGCACGGCGCCCTCTGCACCTTCGGGCGTCGCGTAGTAGTGCGCGGCAACAGCAGCGCCGCGCTCCGCCAGCAACAGCGCGGTGGCGTAACCGATGCCGCTGGATGCGCCGGTTACCAGTGCGGTCTTGCCTTGCAGTTCCATAACCGAAAATTAGAACACGAATGCGGGGAATCCGAACCAGAAAGAGTTGTCAGTTCTCAGTCGTCAGTCGAGAACTGAAAACTGTAAACTGATCGGGCTACTGGGCGCCCGCCGCTGACGCGGCTTTTGCCGGGCTCTTGCTGTGGATGACGAAGGATTCGATGGTGCTCCCGTCCAGGGCCACCGCCTCCATCGCGCACTGCGGGCCGTTGACCTTCGCCAGGACGAAATTCTCGACCTTGACCGCCTTCTGGGTGACGCCGGGGATTGGGGAGTCCAGATCGTAAAGCGGGGCGCCGCCGCCGCCGGTCACGATGTACTGGACGCCATCGACGATGTGGCGCTGGTAATTATGGTCGTGGCCGCTGAAAACCGCCTGCACGTGGTGCTTCTGGAAGATGGGCGCCAGGTCCGCGGCCAGTTTCTTGGCGCCCGCCTGCCGCTTCCCCATGGCCGTGAAGGGCGGATGGTGCAGAGCGACAAAGCGGAATTGCGCCGACGAAGCTCCCCGCAGGTCCTCTTCCAGCCACTTCAGTTGCTCGCTCCAAAACCGCTCGCGCTCCTCCTTGGTTGGCGCAGCCGTGCCCACGTCGCTGTTCATCATGGTGAAGTGCGCGTCGCCCCAGTCGAACGAATAATAGGTGAGCGGATGGGGGAACAACCGCAGATAGAGCGGGCTGTTCTTCTCATGGTTGCCCACAATCGGGAACAGCACGGTCTTGCGGAACAGGTCCTGGCCGGCCACGAAGAAGCCCGGCCAAAGCCGGGCATTCAAGCCGTCGGCGACTAGGTCGCCGGTGTGCAGGACGAAGGCGGGCGACCGCTCGGCGGCCTTGCCGGCCACCTGGCGGTGCACGTCTTCGCGCGTCCGGGTATCCCCGTACACCATGAAGGTGAAACCGGCGCTGCCGGTCGGCGGCGTGACGAACCGGCCTCCGCCGGCGCCGCTGCCGTCGCGCAGCACGTCGTAGTAGTAGGTGGCGCCGGGCCGCAACCCGCCCACTTTCGAGTGCAGGCCGCGCCAGCCGCGTTCATCGGCGCCGGTGTCGGCCGTGCCTCGGAACACCCAGTTGATCAGCGCCGAGTTGGCGGTCACGTCGGTCACGTAGGGCGCGCCGACCAACTGGCCGTGCGGGCCGGCGACGGCAATCTCCGCGGCGGGCTTGTTCTCTTCGCCCACGTACGGCGCCGGTTCGCCGGCCGTCTCGCCGGTCGGCGGCGAAACCACCAAGTCCCAGGGGGCGGCCGGCGGGTGCTCCGTTTCCCGGCCCGCCCGGAGCAGAATCAAAGACGACAGGACGACTAAAGTGGCAGCAAGAACGATCCCCGTTTTTCGAAACATAGGCGCTTCCGCTACGATCCAGCGGCGGTTCCCTCCTTGAGTTTTTCCGCCTGGTAATGAGTAGTGAGGGCCTCGATGACCGGCGCCAGGCGGCCGTCCATCACCTCGCTCAACTGGTACAGCGTCAATCCGATGCGGTGGTCGGTCAGGCGGTTCTGCGGGAAGTTGTAGGTGCGCACCTTCTCGCTGCGGTCGCCGGTGCCGACCATGGCCCGCCGCTCTTTGGCCAGCGCCTGGCGCTGCTTGTCCTGCTCCATCTCGTAGAGCCGGGCGCGCAGCACGCGCATGGCTTTGGCCTTGTTCTTGATCTGCGATTTCTCGTCCTGGCAGGAGACCACGGTGTTGGTGGGCAAATGAGTGATGCGGACCGCCGAGTAGGTGGTGTTCACCGACTGGCCGCCCGGCCCCGAGGAACAGAAGGTGTCGATGCGGATGTCCTTGGGGTCGATCTGGATATCGACTTCCTGGGCCTCCGGCAGCACCGCAACGGTAACGGCCGAGGTATGCACCCGGCCCTGCTGCTCGGTCTCCGGCACCCGCTGCACGCGGTGGACGCCGCTTTCGTACTTCATCCGGCTGTACACCCGCCGGCCCTCCACCACGGCGATGATTTCCTTCATGCCCCCGATCGACGAGGGGCTTTCCGAGATGACGTCCACCTTCCAGCCCTGGGCCTCGGCGTAGCGCGCGTACATGCGGAAGATTTCGGCGGCGAACAGCGTAGCCTCGTCACCGCCGGTGCCCGCGCGGATTTCCAGCACCACGTTCTTCTCGTCGTTGGGATCCTTCGGCGTGAGCAGGATCTTGATGGCCTGCTCGGCGGTCTCCGCGCGCGCCTGAAGCTGCGCCAGCTCCTGCGCGGCCATCTCGCGCAGCTCGGGGTCGCTTTCGCCCAGCATGGCGCGGGTGTCCGCGATCCCTTTGCTCAGCGATTTCCACTCCCGGTATTTCTCGACGATATCGGCCAGGTCCGAATGCGAGCGGGCGAGCTTCTGGTAGCGCGCGCCGTCGGCGATGACGGCCGGGTCGCCCAGTTGCGCCGTCATTTCGTCGTAGCGCGCCTCGATCTGGTCGAGTTTGTCAATCAACTGCTCTTCGTTCATCGGTATTCGGCTGACGGCTGTCGGCTGTCGGCTGCGAGTCTTTCCCGTCAGCCGTGGGCCGTCAGCCGAAAGCCGATTCTCAAGCGATCACCATCTCGCCGCCGCGCGCTTCCTCCAGACGCATGGCTTCCTTCAGCGCCCGGATGGAGACTTCCAACTGCTCGTCGGAGGGCGGCTGGGTCGTGATTTTCTGAAGCCAGAGCCCGGGGCGCACCATCGAAGCCCACAGCGAACCCTGCCGCCGGGCGGCGTACCGGATCAGCTCGAAGCTGGCGCCCGCGATCAAGGGCAGCAGGGCAATCCGCACCAGAAAGCGCATGGCGAAGGAGTGCACCGGCACCAACGCGTACACCGCCATGCTGATCAGCATCACCACCAGCAGAAAGCTGGTGCCGCAGCGCGGGTGCAAGGTGGTAAAGGTGCGCGCGTTCTCCACGGTCAGCGGCCGCCGGGATTCGAAGTTGAACACCACCTTGTGCTCGGCCCCGTGATACTCGAACACGCGCTTGATTTCTTTCCACCGCGAAACCGCCAGCAGGAAGCCGAGGAACAGCAGCAGGCGGATGACGCCGTCCACGAAGTTGAATACGAAATGGTTCTCGATCGCCGGGAAATAGTGCTTCAGCCGGGTGGCCAGGAACAGCGGCAGGAACTTGTACAGGAACAGAAAGAACCCTACGCTGACGACCAGGTTCGCGGCCAGGACCCAGGAGCTGACCTCAGTCTTGCTCTCCGGCTGGCCCGATTCGGGCGCGCCCGATTCGAGCGCGCCGGGCTTGCCCGATTCGGGCTTGCGGGCGGCGTTTTCCTCCTCCAGCGCCACGTCGGCGGAAAACCGGAGCGCGCGGATGCCCAGGGCCAGCGCCTGCCCCAGCGTTCCCAGCCCCCGCAGCAGCGGGTACTTCCAGATCCTGCGCCGCTCGGACGGCCGCATCAGTTCGCCGGTCTTGGTGACGATGCCGCCGGACGGCTTGCGCACCGCGACGCAGTAGGCGTGCGGCGAGCGCATCATCACCCCCTCGATCACCGCCTGCCCGCCCACCAGCAGTTCTTCGCCGCCTTCCATGGCTGGCAGAAGCTGCAAGTCCGCCAGCAGGCGCAAATCATGTTTGAACCGCTTCATGCTCAAGATGCTTATCCCTGCGGAACGGCTACGCTTTATTGCCAGGCTCAGCACGCCGGCCGCCCGGCTCACGCGACATCGCGGACCCCAACTTCCATCGCGCGGGCTATCTTCTTTCAGTTTAACATTCAGCCACATCGGTGTCACTAGGTTTCAGGCTCGCAACCGAGCTGGCAGCTCGGCGGATTTCAGTTCCTAAACTGACAACTGTTAACTCATAATTCTCAATTGCACCCTCCGGAGTGATGCACATGCAGGAAGCGAAGGTCGAACCAGGCGTGTTGAGACTGGCCGAGTTGACCTCCTACCAGGAAGGGTCCATTGTCAGCCGCCAGATCATCAGCCGGAAAACGGGAACGGTCACCCTGTTCGCGTTTGACAAAGGACAGGAGTTGAGCGAGCACACTGCGCCTTACGACGCGATGGTGTACGTGCTCGATGGCGAGGCGCACATCCGGATCGCGGGACGGCCCTTCGTGCTGCAGCCGGGCGACATGATTATCATGCCGGCCAACCAGGCGCACGCCGTCAAGGCCGAGAAGCTGTTCAAGATGCTGCTGATCATGATCCGCTCGCAGGAATAGGGCGGCCGCGCGCCGGCGGGCCTGCGCCGGCGGTACGACATTTTTCAATGTGGTGAGAACTAGACCGAGAAATACTTGGCCTGCGGGTGGTGAACGATGAGGGCGGAGGTGGATTGCTCGGGGTCGAGCTGGTAGCCCTCGGTGAGGCGGACGCCGATGGTTTCCTCGGGCTTCAGCAGCTCGAACAGCTTCGCCTGGTCCTCCAGCTTGGGGCAGGCCGGATAGCCGAAGCTGTAGCGGGAGCCGCGATACTTCTGGTGGAACAGGTCGGTGATGTGGGGGGAATCGTCGCCGGCGATGCCCAACTCCTGGCGGACCACCTTGTGCCAGTACTCGGCCAGGGCCTCGGCCGCCTCCACGCTCAAGCCGTGCAGGTAGAGGTAATCCGAATACTGGTTGTCTTCGAACAGGGAGCGGGTCACCTCCGACGCGCGGCGGCCCACGGTCACCAGGGTGAAGGCGACCACGTCGGGGCGGCCGCCCTCCAGCGGCTCAAAGAAATCCGAGAGGCACAGGCCGCGGCCGGTCTTCTGGCGCGGGAAAGTGAAGCGGACAAGTTCCCGCCCATGTGACCTCTGAGCCGCAGATTTCGCAGATTGCACAGATTGGTGATCGGTGGTCAAGGATTCGTAGACCACCAAATCGTTGCCGGAGGATTGGGCGCGGAAGTAGCCGTAGACGACCCTGGCCTGCAGGATGCCGTCCTGTTTCGCGCGCCGCTGCCATTCAGCCAGGATGGCGGAATACTTCGTGCCCACCGCCTCCTCGTATTCCGCTTTCGGCAGCGACTTCAACTGCCACTGGTTCTTGAACAGGGCGGTGAGGTTGAGGTAGCGGAACACCTCATCCAGGTCGATGTTCTCGACCACGCGGACGCCCCAGAAAGGCGGCGTGGGGATGTCGTGGTTGCGGCGGATTTCGATGCGCGCCGAATTGGGGACCGCTTCCTCTTCGACGGTCCGCTCCCTCACGGTCGCGGCACGGATGCGGCGCGGGACAGCACGGCCTTCGGCCAGCATGGCCTGGCGCTGGGCCGGGTTGGCCAGACCGTTCATCACCCGCAGGCCGGCAAAGGCATCCTCGCCGTAAAAGACCGGGTGCGAATAGACCGCCCGCAGGTCTTCCTCGACGTACTTGCGGTTGAGCGCCGCGCCGCCGCAGATCACCGGAAAGCTCAGCCCGCGCCGCTCCAGGTCCTCCAGCACGTACTTCATCTCCACGGTGGATTTCACCAGCAGGCCGCTCAGCCCGATGGCGTCGGCCTGGCGCTCGCCGGCCGCCTGGATAATGTTCTCCGAAGGCTGCTTGATGCCCAGGTTGATGGTGGTGTAGCCGTTGTTGGTCAGGATGATGTCCACCAGGTTCTTGCCGATATCGTGGACGTCGCCCTTCACGGTGGCCAGCACGATGCGGCCGCGGCCGGCGCCCTGGACCCGCTCCATGTGCGGCTCCAGGTGCGCCACGGCGGTCTTCATCACCTGGGCGGAATCGAGCACCGAGGGAAGCTGCATCTTGCGCGCGCCGAACAGCTCGCCCACCTCGCGCATGGCATCCAGCAGGATGGTGTTGATGATGTCCAGCGCCGTGCGCTCCCGGAGCGCCTCATCGAGCAGTTGCTGGATGGTGAGCTTCCCGGCAGGGCGCGGGACGCTGGTCTCGCCGTTGATCACGGCGCGCTTGATTTCCTCCTCGAGCGGCAGCGCCTCGCCGGCCGCCGCCTCCACCGCCGGCCGGCGCTCGCCGCCGGCGAAGAAGCGGATGTAGTTGAGCAGCGGATCGCCGTCGCTGGTATCGCAATAGATCAGCTTGCGGGCCAGCGCCGCTTCGGCCTCGGGAATTTTGTAGAGCGGGTAGATGCGGGCGTAGTTGATGATGGCCAGATCGAGGCCGGCGCCCACCGCCTCGTGCAGGAACACGCTGTTGAGCACCCGCCGCGGATACACGTCCAGCCCGAAGCTGATGTTGCTGACGCCCAGCACCGTCATCACGCCGGGCAGCTCGGCCTTGATGCGGCGCACCGCCTCGATGGTCTCGCGGCCGGCGGCGCGATACTCCTCCTGGCCGGTGGTCACCGGCAGCGTGAGCGCGTCGAAAATCAGGTCGCAGGGGCGGATGCCGTACTTCCCGGTGGCCAGGTCGTAGATGCGGCGGGCGATGGCCGTCTTCTTGTCGGCGGTCAGCGCCATGCCCGCCTCGTCGATAGTTAGCGCGATCACGGCCGCGCCGAAATCCTTCACCATGGGAAGCACCACCGAAGTGCGCTTCTCGCCGTCCTCCAGGTTGATGGAGTTGACGATGGGCTTGCCGGGGATGCGCTGGAGGGCCTCCAGGATCACGTCGGCCTCGGTGGAATCGATCACCAGCGGCGCCTGGATGCGCGTGCCCAGCTTCTCCGTCACTTCCCGCATGTACTTCTTCTCGTCTTCGCCGACGATGGCCACGCAGAGGTCCAGCAGGTGGCTGCCCTCGGCGTGGAGCCTGCGGGCCAGGGCCAGGATTTCGTCGTGGTTGCCGCTCTCGACCAGCTCGCGGAACTTCTTGGCCCGCGTGGTGGTGTTCATCTCCTCGGCGATCACCACCGGCTTGGGATCGAGCTCCAGGGGAACGGAGACGTAGGCGCTGGCGGCCGCGGGCAGGGGCTTCACGCTGCGCGGCTTGGGCGCCAGCCCGCCGACCGAGGCAGCCAGCGCGCGGATGTGCGCCGGCGTGGTGCCGCAACAGCCGCCGACCACCGAAACGCCGTACTCGGTGACGAACAGGCGCTGCCACCGCGCCAGCTCATCCGGGGTCAGCGGGAAGACCGTCTGCCCGCCTTCGTTGCGCGGCAACCCGGCGTTAGGCTGGCACGAGATGGGATGCGGGCTGTTGTCGCCCAGGTAGCGGATGGGGTCGTTCATCAACTCCGGCCCGGTCGCGCAGTTCAGTCCCAGGAACAGCGGGTTGAAGGGCTCCAGCGTGGTGAGCGCCGCGCCGATTTCCGTGCCCATCAGCATGGCGCCGCTGGTGTCGATGGTCACCTGGACGGCCACCGGTGTGTCTCGGCCGGTTGCCGCGGCGGCCGCCCGCCGCGCCCGGTTCACCCCGTACAGCGCGCTCTTGGCCTGCAGGATGTCCTGGCAGGTTTCAATCAGCAGCACGTCCACGCCGCCTTCGATCAGCGCCGCGGCCTGCTCTTCGTAAACCGCGGCCAGCTCCTCGAAGCCGATGTGGCCGAGCGAGGGCATTTTCGTAGTGGGGCCCAGCGAGCCGGCCACAAAGCGCGGAGCGGGAAACTGTGACGCCACGCCGCGCGCCAGGCGGGCAGCCGCAACGTTGATCTCGCGGACTCGCTCGGCCATCTGGTACTCGGCCAAGACCACCCGGCTGGCCCCGAACGTGTTCGTCTCCACCACCTGCGCCCCGCTCTCGAAGTACGCGGCGTGAATCTCGCGCACCACGTCGGGCCGGCTGAGCGCCAGCACCTCCGAGCAACCCTCCTGGCCCTGGAAATCGTCGAGCGAGAGGTTGCGCGCGTGGATGGCGGTGCCCATGGCGCCGTCGAAGATCACGATTCGCTCGGCAAGGAAGTCCCGGAACGTCACGATTTCATTATGAAGCAGGCTGCAGGCCACAGGCTACAGGCTGCAGGCTGGAGGCTGGGGACTGGAGACTGGGGACTGGAGGTTGTGGGCTGCAGCCTGCAGCCTGTAGCCTGCGGCCTTTTAAGTGGACAAGGGCACACTTGGCCAGTACCATACGTACAGGGCGCGCGCCATGCACCCTGTCCCGGGACGGATCCCTGGCCCAAAAAGCTCGAGTTCTGCGGGAAGCTGCGATGCGACTGCCGCGAAACCAGAAGACGCTTTACTACGGGTACTGTGTTCTGCGGCTGGATGAGGACCGCGAGTGGAGAACCTTCCCGGGCTTGGCCGGCCACCCGGTCTTTCCGCTTCGCGAGGGCCGGCTGGCGATGCTGGCCAGCCGCGTGGAGAACGCCTCTATCGCCGATCCGCAGAGCGTCATCGAGCACGGGCGCGTGATTCACCGGGTGTTTGAGCAATACACCGTGCTGCCCTTCCGCTTCGGCACGCTCTTCGATACCGAACAGCAGGCGCGCCAGATCCTCATCGTCAATCGCAGCGAGCTGCAGGACGGGTTGAACCGCTTGCGCGGCAAGGCCGAGATGCACCTGAAGGTGCTGTACATGGCGCCCTGCCGGGCGGGTGCGGCCGGCAGCGATGTCACCCGCCTGGCGTGCGAACGCGTGGCCGACCTGTTCCGGCCGCTCGAGGAGCATGTGACGGTCCGCGAGCTGCAGACCGGCGAATGGCTGGTCGATCTGGCCCACCTGATCGATGACAGCCGGGTGGAGGTCTACCAGCGGGTGTTCACCGCCGCCGCCGAGCGCATCAAGGACTTCCAAATCCTGGTGACGGGCCCCTGGCCTCCCTATCATTTCCTCCCTTCCGCCGTCCGGAGGCCTGCCGCTTCCGAGACGTGTCTGCGCCCGGGCCGCCGGCCGCCGCAGCGCCGCGCCGCCGTCATTCCCTTCCAGATCCGCGCCGCGTCAGGTTAGGCTGTAGGCTGTGGGCTGTAGGCCGCGCCGTCCTTTCGGAGACCGATTCTCTTCCGGCTGTTTTCAGTTGTGCCTACGGCTCTCTTCATACGCAAGGCGTCCTGTAGCTTACAGCCCACAGCCTACAGCCCGCAGGCCGCAGTTTGTCATTGACGCGGCGCCTCCCTTATGGTTAAATATGCATGATAGTGAATAAATATTCACCAGAGCGGGCCTCCATGCGCACGGCGGGCATTCTCGGCGTATCCGGATACAGCGGCCAGGAGCTGATGCGGCTGCTGGCGCGGCACGGCGAGGTTCGCCCGGTGGCCATCGAAAAGGAAGCGGGCATGGGCGGCGCGGTGCGGGCCCATGCGCTCCAGGTCGTCTTCCTGGCCACGCCGCACGAGGTCTCGCTCGACGCTGCGCCGGCGGCGCTGGAGGCCGGGGCGCGGGTGGTGGACCTGAGCGGCGCGTTCCGGCTGAAGGACCCCGCCGTGTTCCAGCGCTGGTACGGCATGCCCCACACCGCGCCGCACCTGCTGGCCGAAGCGGTCTACGGCCTGGCCGAGCTGAACGGCGAGGCGGTGCGCGGCGCGCGGCTGGTGGCTAACCCCGGCTGCTATCCCACGTCGGTGATCTGCGGCCTCCATCCGCTGATTTGCGCCGCCGCGGTGGACACCGCCGCCGGCGTCATCTGCGATTCGAAATCGGGGGTGAGCGGCGCCGGCCACCGGCCCGCGGCCAACACCCACTTCGTGGAGGTCCACGAAAACTTCAAGGCCTACGCGGTGCTGCGGCACCGCCACGTGCCCGAGATGCTGCAGGCCCTCGGCCTGTCCCTGGACGATTTCTTTTTTACGGCGCACCTGCTGCCGGTCACCCGCGGCATTCTTTCCACCATGTACGTGAAGCTGCGGCGGGCGTGGACGCGCGACGAGCTGCTGGCCCTGTACCGCGGCCGCTACCCGCAGGGCGGTTTCATCCGCGTGCGGGAGAGCGGCGCGCCCAACCTGCGGGACGTGCAGGAGACCAACTATTGCGACATCTACCTGACGGTGGATGAAAGCGGAACGCGCGCGGTCGTCATTTCCTGCATCGACAACCTGGTGAAGGGGGCGGCCGGCCAGGCCATCCAGAATATGAACCTGATGCTCGGCTTTCATATGAATCAAGGACTGGTTTGGCCGCAGATTGCGCCGATTACGCGAGATTATTCATCCGTGTAATCTGCGCAATCTGCGGCTAAGAAGGGGGACCGCATGAAACTGGTGATCAAAATCGGCGGGACGCTGCTCCAGGAAGAAGAGGGGCGGCCGCTGCTGGCGCTGCAAATCGGAGGGCTGGTCCGGAGCGGGCATCGCGTCCTGGTGGTGCACGGCGGAGGCGCCCAGATTTCGGCGTTTCTCAAGAATGCCGGAATCCAGCCCAGCTTCGTAGAGGGCCGCCGGGTCACGTCGCCTGAGGTGCTGGACGCGGCGGTCAAGGTGATGGCCGGCACGGTGAACCACGAGATGCTGGCGGCGTTCGCGGGCGCCGGCGTCCCCGCCTGCGGAATCTCGGGCATCGACGGGCGCTGCCTGCTGGCCGCGCGCCGCGACGGCGGCGGGCCCGATCTGGGCCTGGTGGGCCGCGTGGAGACGGTGCGCACCGACCTGTTCGATGCCCTGACCGGCGCCGGGTTCGTGCCCCTGCTGGCGCCCCTGGCCGTCTCGCTCGGCGGCCAGATCCTCAACGTCAACGCCGACGAGGCTGCGGTGGCCTGCGCCGCCGCCTGGATGGCCGACCGGCTGGTGTTCCTGACCGACGTGGCCGGCGTGCTGGGCCCCGACGGCGGCGTGCTCCGCGAGCTGTGGCCCGGCCGCATTCGCGAGCTGATCGACGCCGGCGTGGCCACCGGCGGGATGCTGGCCAAGCTGCGCTCGGCCGCGGCGGCGGTGGCCAAGGGCGTGCCCGAGGTGGAGATTGCGCCGGGCCGCCAGCCGCGCATTCTGCGGCGGCTGCTGAGCGGGGAAGCGGCAGGCACCGTCATCCGGCCCGTTGCGCCCACGGGAGCGGCCCATGTCTGATCTGCTGATCCGCAAGGCGCGCCCCTCCGACGTTGCAGCCATGCTGGAACTGATCAACGGGTACGCGCGCACCGGGCTGATGCTGCCGCGTACCGAGTTCGAGATGTGCGAGAACATCCGCGATTTCTCCGTGGCGCTGCGCGGCGGCCGCCTGGCCGGTTGCGGGGCGCTCCACTTCTACACCCCGAAAATGGCCGAAGTGCGCTCGCTGGCCGTCTCTCAGCACGTGAAATCGGCGGGCGTCGGCCGCCGCTTGGTGGAGAGCCTGGTGGAAGAGGCGCGCCAGTACGGCCTCGATGTGGTATTCGCCTTCACCTACGTGGTGCAGTTCTTCCAGAAGTGCGGCTTTCAGGCGGTGGACCGCGGCTCGCTCCCGCTGAAGGCCTGGAAGGACTGCATTCGTTGCCCGCACTTCAACTCCTGCGACGAGGTCCCGGTCGTCCACTTGATTTCCGAGGAAGCCCGGGCCAGGGAGAACGGTGTGGAAAACGGACTGATTCACCTCTCCAGTTACATCTCCCATTGGCCGGAAGTCGAGGACGAACCGGTCTCTGTCCCCACCCCTGCCCCCACCGGCTTCCAAGGCCGGTAGAGACGACCTCACCACCAAGCCACAAGGCACACCCAGTGCCACGAAGGCTGCCTTGGCGCTCTCTTGTGTCTTTGTGGCTCAATACCTACCCCTGGCGCCGTCGTTGACGCTTCTGCCGGCCCCGGTCTACAATCTCCTCGTCTTGCCCGCACCGATTCGAGTCTCTACCATCGCCTACCTGAACACGGTTCCGCTCACCCGGAGCCTGCTACGGCAACCTCCGGAGGGGATGGAGTTGCACTTCAGCGTTCCTTCGCGGTGCGCCGACGAGCTGGCCGGGGGACAGGCCGACGTCGGAATCATTCCGTCGATCGAATACCAGCGAATCCCGGGCCTGGCGGTGCTGGCCGGGCCGTGCATCGCCAGCCGCCAGCGGGCGCGCAGCATCTTGCTGTTGTCGCGGGCGCCGCTCGAGGAAATCCGGACGCTGGCGGCGGACACGTCTTCGCGGACCTCCGTGGCCCTGGCCCAACTTCTGCTGGGCTGCCGCTACAACCGACAGGTGCGGCTGGCGGCGCACGCCCCCGATCCCGCGGCCATGCTGGCCGACTGCCAGGCCGCAGTCATCATCGGCGACCCGGCCTTGCTCTATTGGCAACGGCCCCTGGCGGGCGTCCGCATCACCGACCTGGTTGAGGAATGGCGGGCCTGGACGGGACTGCCGTTTGTCTTCGCCTTCTGGGCCGCCTGCGAGGCGGTGGCTTCACCCGAGCTGGCCCGGATTTTTTGCGAAGCGCGCGACCGGGGAGTCGCGGCGGTCGATGAAATCGTCGCGGAAGAAGCGGCGCCCCGAGGCTTGCCCGCGGAGTTCGTCCGCGAGTACCTGACCGGCAACGTGCATTACCATCTCGATGCCGAGTGTCTCGCCGGCCTGGAGCGCTTCTACTCGCTGGCCGCCGAACACGGCCTGATTGACGGCGTCCGGGAGCTGCGCCTGGTGGAGCCGACCGCTGCTGAAACGGCAGTTGCGGCGGTGGATGCCGAATAATGACCGAAGCTGAAGCCATCGATCTGCTTGGAAGCGATGACCTGCTGGGGATCGGGCAGGCCGCCGATGCCGCGCGCCGCCGGCTGCATCCCGAGGGCGTAGTCACCTACATCATCGACCGCAACATCAACTACACCAACATCTGCACTGACTACTGCAGCTTCTGCGCCTTCTATCGCCGGCCGGGGTCGGAGGAAGGCTATGTCCTGTCACGGGAGGAACTGTTTCAGAAGATCGAGGAGACGATAGAGTTGGGTGGAACCGGGGTGCTCATGCAGGGCGGGCATCACCCGGAGCTGAAGATCGAGTGGTATGAGGGCATGCTGGCCGCCGTCCGCGAGCGCTTTCCGCGCCTGCAACTGCATTGCTTCTCAGCGCCGGAAATCCTGAACATTGCCGAGGTCAGCGGGCTCGAGGTGCGCGACACCATCGCCCGCCTGCGCGATGCCGGCCTGGACTCCATCCCCGGGGGCGGCGCGGAAATCCTCGACGATGAAGTCCGGCGGCGCATCAGCCGGCTCAAGTGCGACACCGAAGAGTGGCTGGGGGTGCATCGCACCGCGCACCAGCTCGGCCTGCGCACCACGGCCACCATGATGTTCGGCTGCGGCGAGACGCACGCGCACCGCGTCCGCCACCTGGCCCGCATTCGCCGCCTGCAAGAGGAGACGGGCGGATTCACGGCTTTCATCCCCTGGATGTTCCAGCGGGCTAACACCGTGCTCGGCCAATCGGTGACGCAGGAGGCGACCGCCGTGGACTATCTGAAGACGCTGGCCGTTTCCCGCCTCTTCCTCGAGAACGTCCGGAACGTGCAAGCCTCCTGGCTGACGCCGGGGTTGAAACTCGGGCAGATCGCGCTGCGCTTCGGCGGCAACGACCTGGGCAGCATCCTGATCGAGGAAAACGTGGTGTCGGCGGCCGGCTGCCACAACCGCACCAACGAGGAAGAATTGCGCCGCGTCATCCGCGATGCCGGCTTTCGCCCCGTGCAGCGCGACTCCCTCTACCGCTTCTATTTCCTGAAGTAGCTATGGGGCGGGAACTCACCACAGAGACACAGAGAACGCAGAGACACAACCTCAGACGGCAGACACGGCCAATACAGATGAACACTGATCTGTGTTTTTCTGTGTTGATCTGTGGCCCATGTCTCGTTTTCTCTCTGTGTCCTCTGTGCCTCTGTGGTGAAATCACCCTCAGAAGGCGACGAGGAGGTGGGCGAGCAACGCCGCGCGCACCGGCAATTGCTCCAGCACGATATGCTCGTCGGCGGCGTGGGCGCCGTGGCCGGTCACGCCCAGGCCGTCCAAGGTGGGGATGCCGAGCGCGGCGGTGAAGTTGCCGTCCGAGCCGCCGCCAACCATTGATTCCCGCAGGTCAACGCCCAGCGGGCGGGCCAGTTTCCGGGCCTGGCGGAACAGCCGGGCGATCGCCGCGCTGCGCTCCATGGGCGGACGGTTCAGCCCCCCGGTGATTTCCAGGCGGGTCCTGGTGTCAACGGGGCGCAAGCCGGAGAACTGCTTCTCGATGTATTGCTCGTCGGAGAGCCGCGGGATGCGGACGTCGATCTCCGCCCAAGCCTGCTCGGCCACCACATTGCTGCGGGTGCCACCGCCGATCACGCCGATGTTGACGGTAATGCCCTTGCGCAGCCGAGTGAAGCAGGCGATGCGAACCAGTTGGCGCGCCAGCTCGGCGGTGGCGCTGGCCCCGGAAGCGAAGTCGAGGCCGGCGTGCGCGGCCCGCCCGTGCACCGTCACGCGGTACTCGCCCACGCCCTTGCGGGCGGTTTTCAGCGCGCCCTGCGGCCCGCTCGGCGGCTCCGGCACCAGCACCGCGTCGCAGCCGCGCGCCAGCCTTTCGGTGATGGGCCGCGAGCAGTTGCTGCCGACCTCCTCGTCGCTCACCACCAGCAGCGTGATCTGCTTGCGAACCGGCAGCTTGAGCTCGCGGATGGCCCGGATGGCGTACAGCGCGCAGGTGAGGCCCGCCTTCATGTCGAAGACGCCGGGCCCGTAGAGCTTGCCGCCCTTCACGCGGAATGGCATGCGCCGGAGCGTGCCCAGCTCCCAGACCGTGTCGGCGTGGCCCAGCACCAGCAGGCGGCCGGCGCAGCGGCCCCCCTCCTGAAAGCTGAAATCGGTCTCGAGCGGATCGCCGAATTCGGCCACACGGTGGCGCCGCGTGCGCCCGCCCAAGGCTTCCGCCCGGCGCGCCACGACATCCAGGCAGCGGTCCACGGCCGCCTTGTCGGAACTGGGCGATTCGTGCTCGACCAGGTCACGCAGCGTGGCCAGCATGTCGCGCCGGCGCTCACGCATGAATTGTAGGATGGCGTCAGTTCGCATATACTCTCGTCTTTCAGGCTGCGGGCTATCGTGAGCCAGCGCCTACAGTCTACAGCCTAAACAACGATGCTCCTGGACATCAAAGAAATACAGAAGATCCTGCCGCATCGCCCTCCGTTTCTGCTGGTGGACCGCATCATCGAGATGGAGCCGGGGAAGCGGGTGGTGGGGTTGAAGAACGTCACCATGAACGAGGCGTTCTTCATCGGCCACTTCCCCGGCTATCCCATCATGCCCGGCGTGCTGATCGTCGAGGCCATGGCCCAGACCGGGGGCGTGCTGGTGCTCAGCGATGTGCCGGACCGCGAGCGCAAGCTGGTGCTGTTCGCCGGCATTGAAGAAGCCAAGTTCCGGCAGCCGGTGGTGCCCGGCGACCAGTTGCGCCTGGAGCTGGAGGTGCTGACGCTGCGCAAAACGGTGGTCAAGATGCGCGCCCAGGCCACCGTGGACGGGCGCCTGGTGGCCGAGGCCACCATCATGTGCGTCATCGCCGAGCGGGAGAAAGCAGTGACCAGTGGCAAGTGACGAGTGAGGAAAGCTGTCCCGACCGCTTGTCCGTGACCCGCCGTCACTCGTCACTGGTCACTGGTCACTGATCCTATGATCCACCCCACGGCAATCGTTCACCCCTCGGCGCGGATTGATCCCGGCACATCGGTGGGCCCGTACTGCAACATCGGCGACGAGGTCGAGATCGGCCCGGACTGCCTGCTGATGGGCAACGTGTTCATCGAGGGGCCCATCTGCATGGGGGCCAACAACCGCTTTTTCCCAAACAGCGTGATCGGCGTCGCGCCGCAGGACCTCAAATACCAGGGTGAACGCACCGAAACGCGCATCGGCGCCGGGAACACGTTCCGGGAGTTCGTCACCGTGCATCGCGGAACCAAGGGCGGCGGCGGGCTGACGTCGATCGGCGACGGCTGCCTGCTGCAGGCCTTCGCGCACGTGGCCCATGACTGCCGCATCGGCAGCCACGTGATCCTGGGGCACGGCGTGACCATGGCCGGCCATGTGACCATCGAAGACTATGCCTTCCTGGGGGCTTTCAGCGGCATCCACCAGCACTGCCGGGTCGGCAGGCACTCGATTGTCGGCGGCTACAGCGTCATTACCCAGGACGTGCTGCCGTTCTCCAAGACCGTGGCCGAGCGCGAAGTGAAAACGTTCGGGGTCAACAAGATCGGGCTGGAGCGCCACGGGTTCAGCAGCGAGCGCATCGAGCGCCTGCACCACGCCTTCCGCCTGCTGACCGCTTCCAGGCTCAACACCACCCAGGCGCTGGAGAAGATTCGCGCCGAAAGCTTGAACGAGGACCTGCAAATCCTGGTGGACTTCATCACCTCCTCGGAACGCGGCATCATAAAATAGAAGGTCCAAGGGTCTAAGGGTCCAAGGGTCCAAAGGTCAGAGCATCGCGAATTCAGACCCTTGGACCTTGGACCCTTGGACCTTGGACCTTGGACCCATGGCAGAACGGTACGCGTTAATCGCCGGCAACGGCCGGTTCCCGTTTCTGGTGCTGGAGGCGGCGCGTTCCAGCGGGCGCCCCATGCTGGTGGCCGCCGTGCGCCAGGAGGCGGATCCCGAACTGGAGAAGCTGGCCGACGGCTTTCACTGGATCGGCCTGGGGGAACTGATGGGGGAGCATGTCAGCCTGCAAATCTCGTTAAATCAATGAGTTGCAACATCGGCTTGGATAGATTTCCGCGCGCCTTGAAACTCGCCGGGCGAAGCGGCGTATACTCTGTAAGAAGAACCGGCCCCCAGTTCAACTCCGGGTGAACCAGGACCTTAAACGGCCGGCTGGAGGCAGACGAGATGGCAAAGTCGTTCGTTATTCCGCTCCCGCCTTACCCCAGCCACCGGCACAGCAACAAACGGGCGACAGCCCGGAACAAGCAACTCTTTTACGACTTGGTACGCGAGTGCGCGAAGGATGTTGTATCCGCGCCAAACGACCGACGCTTGAGCCTCTCCCTGGATTTTTACGGCAAGCGCGAGGATCTCGATAACCTATTGAAGCTCTTGCTCGACGCATTCACGGGCGTCCTGTACAAGGATGACCGGCAAGTCGTCGAGCTTACAGCCAGGGTGTTTCGTTCGAGTGCCAAGCCTCGTGTCGAGGTAGCACCGGAATTCTTTGATGACGATAAGGAGGCTCAGCGGCGCGCAGTCGAATCCACCGAGTCGGCCCACCGCGCGAACGGGCAGGGCCCTGGGCAGAAGATGACGGAGCAGGAGCTATTTGCCCTTGTCACTACACTGGAAGCGGCCGGCGTCACGCCTGACTCGTTGGGTGACATGCTGGCCAAGAAGGGAGGCTGATGCAGATGCGGCGGCTATTGTTGGTGCTGGCCAACGGGGCTCTCGTGCTCCCGTTAGCGATCCTGATGCCCATTGCTACTCCTGCCCAACACGGGGTGCCGGTTCCGCCCATCAACGAGAGCCCGGCTTGGGGTCGGACTGCCGCAGGTCGTAAGACCCCCGCGGAGATCCTTGAGCAAAGCCGGGACTCGATTGCAGTCATCGTTGCTGCCGACGACGTCTCCCTAAAATTAGGGACCGGATTCTTTGCCGGGTCCGACGGTTCGCTCATCACGAACTACCACGTGGTGGAGGGGGCGGAGGCTGTTCGCGTGAGGTTGGCAGCGTCCGGCAGTATCGTCTCGGCCAACAAGGTCAAGGGCTACGACCTGAAGAACGACCTGGCTGTCCTGGCAATCGAAACGGGCACCTTCGGAACGCTCAGCCTTGGGGACTCCGATGAGGTGCGGGTCGGAGAGTCCATCGTCGTTGTGAGCAACGCCGAAGGGTTAGAGCAGACAGTTTCAAACGGCCTGATAAGTGGGATACGCGAGTTCGACGGCAGTAAGGTCTTTCAAATCTCTGCGCCTGTGTCGGCGGGAAGCAGTGGTGCCCCGGTTTTCAACGACAGGGGTGAGGCCGTCGGCGTGGTCGTCGCTTCGCTTAAGTCGGGGCAAAACCTCAATTTTGCGATTCCGATCAACTACGTCAAGCCTTTGCTGTCCTCACCGACAGTAAACTTGATTTCCTCGCTCCCAAAACGGGAGCGCGCGCGAGCGCCGGCTGACAATGAGCAAGGCGCAATGGGCGCGTTGACCGATCCGGCAAAGCTGGCGGTGCAGGCAATCGCAAAAATCGCGGACCAGATACGTGCCTGTGGCGAGCAGAGCCTCGTTCTTCAATCTCCGGGCTCGCTTGTGCCCGGCAGGGTCCCAAGGACGGACAGGAAGAAGACGTGGTACTACCGGGCTCACTGGGGACCACCAACTGACGTTCGATTCGATGTCCGATGGACCGGCTCCGTCGGCGCTCCTTACGAGGGCGTGATCGAGTTTTCCGTTTACTTCAACAGTTCGGATTACTACCTAACTCCGCAGGAAGCAGCGGCGGCTACTGCCGATAGGCCTGCCCAGTGGGGTTCCACGGCGCGGCACCGCCACGTGTTCCGCGTGGTGGGCCCCGATGCACAGCTTTATGATCGGAAACGCTACGAGACGTGGCTCACGATAGCGACGCCCGTCCCGTTTGACGAATACGGGGAGGGCTTCCCCTTCCAACCACTATTGTTCGCCGGTGGACGGGTCGTCGCCGGTGAGCCGGCCCCCTGCTGGGAGCGCATAGGTTACAGGTGACCGGTGACAAAGGAGGAGGATAAAATGGGCGCGGAGCAAGCCAGGTACACTGCCGAGCTGTTTGAGTGTTTCAGGAAGGATTTGGGCGAGATGAGCGAGATGCAACTGTTCGGCTACTTGAAAAGTAGGCCCTTGGTGGGCTGCACCGCGGAGCAGGTGCTTGCAGAGCTCGAGAAGAAGGATCAACTGACCGTGCACTTCGATTCGGATTTACCCCCGGGCAGCTACGTCGAGGTGAGGATTCGCCGCGTTCCCTCAGGCCAATAAGCCCGCTCGGTCCAGGCGCCTGTGCGTTCGGAACCGCCGGAGGTAATCGCCAAGCCCGCGCCACCGGTGGATCACTCGCTTTCGCTCGTCGTCTTGTCGGACTGGCGACTAATTCTGCTTCATGCGCCCTCGGTCATAGGCGTCGCGCTCTTGCTCAACGACCCGCATCGCCAAGAACTCGTCCGCGTCGATCACGTCCAACCCGATCCGGATGCCCATGGCGAGTGTCGGCCGCAAGTCCAAGGCCCGCCGAAGCAACTGGCCGGTGTCGGTCAACTGCGCCGCGTCCAGCGTTACAACATCGCGTGGGTGAACGGCGCGGTCTACTTGGAAGGCTCCCCCAGGCATCCAGAATCCCCACCCGAAGGGCGCTATACTGAGCGAGGGAAAACGGCCCCACCGCAGTTCCGGCTGAAGCAGGACATCTGCACGTCCAGGGTGTCCCCAGTTTCCCGATTCCCCAGCTCAGCCGTTGGTAACCGATGGACGACGGGAGTACGATAGGGTCATGAGCCGTGTCGAAGAAATCGCCCGGGTGATCGAACAATTACCTCCGGATCAGCTTGCGGAGTTGGCTCGTTGGTTCGAGGAACTTCAACAAAAGCGTTGGGACGAGCAACTTGATTGCGATGCCGCCGCAGGCCGGTTGGACTTCCTGCGAGACGAAGCTGAGGCGGAGGAAGAAAGCCGGCGGCTAAAGGACTGGCCGTGAGGTCGCAGGCAACGCAGCGGTTTTGGCGCCTGTTCGCCAACTTGCCTGAAGACGTTCAGCGGCTTGCAACCAAGAACTATCGCCTCTGGCGGCAGAGCCCGTCACATCCCTCCCTGCACTTCCGCGCGCTGCAGGGGCAGCCCGATCTTTTTACCGTCCGCATTGGCAGTCACTACCGCGCGCTTGGCGTCCAGAAATCGAACAGCATTACTTGGACCTGGATCGGCACGCATGCCGAATACGAGCAACTGATTCGAGGGTGAGCGCACGGACTCCCGAGAATCCACCTGAACACAGGCTTTGTGGCACGGCAAACTGGGGGGAACCTTCCCCGTGCCTTGAAAATGCCCGCCCGAAGGGGCGGTATACTGTGTAAGGAAAAACGGCCCCACTCCAATTCCGGCTGAGCCAAGACACCATGGCAGAGCGGTATGCGTTAATCGCCGGCAACGGCCGGTTCCCGTTTCTGGTGCTGGAGGCGGCGCGTTCCAGCGGGCGCCCCATGCTGGTGGCCGCCGTGCGCCAGGAGGCGGATCCCGAACTGGAGAAGCTGGCCGACGGCTTTCACTGGATCGGCCTGGGAGAACTGTCGAAACTGATCGACCTGCTCAAGCGGGAGCGCGTGACGCATGCGGTGATGGCCGGGCAGGTGAAGCACGCGCAAATCTTCTCCTCCATCCGGCCCGACTGGCGGCTGCTCAAGCTGCTGGCCTCGCTTCCCCGCAGGAATACCGATTCGCTGATCGGCGCCGTGGCCGGCGTGCTGGCCGAAGAAGGAATCACGCTGCTGGATTCCACCGCGTTTCTTCGGCCTTTGCTGGCCGGGGAAGGCGTGCTGACGCGGCGGGCGCCGAACGAAGCCGAGCGCGGCGACATCGAGTACGGGCTGACCGTGGGCCGGGAACTGGCCCGGCTGGACATCGGGCAGACGGTGGTCATCGCCGAGCGCGCTTGCCTCGCCGTGGAGGCCATGGAAGGGACCGACGCCGTCATCCTGCGCGCCGCCGCCCTGAGCAATGGGAAGCCCCTGACCGTGGTCAAGGTCGCCAAGCCCCACCAGGATATGCGCTTCGATGTGCCGGTGGTGGGGCCCTCCACCGTGCACACCATGCGGCAGGCCAACGCCACCGCGCTCTCCATTGAAGCCGGCCGCACCTTGCTGCTGGACCGCGATCAATTCCTCAGGCTCGCCGACGAAGCCGGCCTCGCTATCGAAGGGTCTGAAGGTCCAAGGTCCAAGGTCCAAGGTCCAAAGTCCTAGAGTGACCCTTAGACCTTGGACTTTGGACCTTGGACCTTGGACCCTCCGGCGGGCGAGTATACTAACCAGAGCAAGGGTTAGGAAATTAAGCAGATGACAATTCCCGTTGCGGTCATAGGCGCGGGGGCGTTTGGAAGGCACCATGCCCGCGTTTTCACCGAGTTGCCGGAGGCCGAGCTGGCCGGCGTGTACGACGTGGACGGCGAGCGCGCCCGGGCGGTGGCGCAAGAATTCGGCTGCCGCGCGTTCTCTTCCCTGGAGGAGGCCGCAGGCGCGGCGCGGGCCGCCAGCGTGGCCGTCCCCACCGCTGCTCATGCCGCCGTGGGCTGCGCGCTGCTGGAGCGCGGGCTCGACGTGCTGGTCGAGAAGCCCATCGCTCCGTCGCTGGCGGACGCCGACCGCTTGATTGCCGCGGCCTGCGCCGCCGGCCGCTTGCTGATGGCAGGCCACCTGGAGCGCTTCAATCCCGCAGTCGTGGCCGCCCGGCGCATCCTGACGCGGCCCATGTTTTTCGAGGTGCACCGGCTGAGCGTCTTTACCCCGCGCAGCCTGGACGTGGACGTGGTGCTGGACCTGATGATTCATGATCTGGACATCGTGCTGGATTTCAGCGGCGCGCAGGTGGCCGAGGTGCGGGCCGCCGGCCTGCCCATCCTTTCCCCGAAGATCGACATTGCCAACGTCCGGCTGGCTTTTGACAATGGGTGCGTCGCCAACTTTACGGCCAGCCGCGTCAGCACCGAGCGCGTCCGGAAATTGCGGTTCTTTCAGCCCGGCCAGTACATTTCGATCGACTACACACGCCAGGATGTAATGGCGTTTTCCGTGGAAAGCGGTGGCGCCGGTTTGCCGCGCATTTCCCGCCGGCAACTGGTCGAGGAGCCGGGTGCGCCCGCCCAGCCCGGCGGCGCATGCCGGAAAGAAGAACCGCTGCGCGCCGAACTCCGCCACTTCCTCGAGTGCGTCGGCACACGGCAGACGCCGGCGGTCTCGGGCGAGCAAGGGCGCCGGGCGCTCGCCGTGGCGCTGGAGATTGTCCAAGCCATCGACGATCACCGCCGCCGCCTTGGAGTGTAGGGAGGGTCCAAGGTAATTGCGGATTGCGGATTTCAAGCACCGGCGATCCCGCAGGGCGGGGAAATCCGCAATCCGAGATCCGCAATCCGAAATACCGGGACCTTGGACCTTATGACCGGCATGGGCCAAGACAACGAACCGCTCCGCTTGCTGATTGAGTGGGACGACGAGCGCACCGTGGTGCGCCGGCGGGAAGCGGCTTTCTTGTCTGTCATCGTCCACCTGGTGGCCATCGTCCTGTTGCTGATGGAGCCGCACATTTTCCGGTCCGTGCGGCGATCGCTGGGGATAGCCGAGCCCCAGCGGCCCCACCAGCAACTGACTTATCTGGCGCTGCCTCCCACCGAGGAGCCGACGATCAAGCCGAAGACCGGCGTTCTCTCCGACCAGGACCGCATCAGGCGCCACGGGATTGAAGAACCCGCGCCACGGCTCACCGCCCCACCTCCGCCGGTGGCGGAGAAGGCGGCCAGGGAGCCGGAGAGCGAGAAGAAGCAGCAGGCGCTGAACCTGCCACCGCCCCCGCCGCTGCTGGCGGAGAAAGCGCCGCCCCCGCCGCTGCTGCAACTGGGCGAGGCGACCAATCCCCAGCCCAAGCTTGCCCTGCCGCAGGCCGGAACAGCGGGCCGGTCGTTGGATGAAACCCTGCGCGCCATGGCCCAGAACCGCGCCGGCGGCGGCGGGCAGGCCGTCGGCGACGTGGGCGTTCCCCAGGGCGGCTTCAGCCCGCGCACCCCCGGCGCCATCGGCGGCGCGCAGATCCTCACCGATACCATGGGGGTCGATTTCGATCCCTATCTGCGCCGCGTGATTGCCGATATCCGCAAGAACTGGTTTGCCGTCATGCCGGAAATCGCGCGCCTGGGGAAACGCGGGCGGGTGGTGGTCATCTTCGACATTCAGCGGGATGGCAGTGTTGCCAAGCTGTTCCTGGTTTCGGCCTCCGGCGCCGAGCCGCTGGACCGGGCCGCGCTGGCTGGCATCAGCGCCTCCGTGCCCTTCCCCGCGCTGCCGGCGGAATTCCGCGGCCCCGTCCTTCGGCTCCAGGTCACCTTCCTGTACAATGTAGCCCCGGAGTAAATGAATATCCCCCGTTCGCAAGCCGTTGGCGCGGTCGTGCTGCTGCTGCTTCTGGTGCTGCTGATGTGGGCGCGCTATC